>PDWI01000053.1_pt1 | contig 138598 bp, 114 predicted proteins | sample 1430891 | NCBI WGS metagenome assembly PDWI01 (sample SAMN01162508, study PRJNA174530) | Oral metagenome, whole genome shotgun sequencing project. | biome: Marine environment; feature: Marine mammal; material: Swab sample of the gingival sulcus; isolation source: swab sample of gingival sulcus...
ATTCCAGCTATATTCAGTGTTTTCTATAAAGTGAATTATAATGATTATGTTTTTAATGAGAAACTGATGGAAGAATAGTGATTGTAACGAAGAATTAAAAATGAAAAGTCAAGTTTTGGGATTAAAAATATATCTGTATTTTGTGTATTTATTTGTAATAACTGAATAAACACATTGGTAATGTAAGAATATTTTTATGTTACTTTTTTATTAATTTTTGCTAAAAGGTTTAACATTTGTTATAACTTAAGAAAGTTAAACATTAAGTTTCTTAAATTCCAATTCCAAAATTATTTGTTAAACTTTTTCCTACAAATAAAAAATATTTTGTTATTAGCTCTAAGCTAACTTTTAAATTTATTGAGAGCTATTAAAATCTGCGTTAGATTATTTCTCTATTCTAATTCAAACTTAGCGGTAATTGATTTTTTTTGTTTAGAAATATCATCTTTAACGTTAAAAATAAACTTATAGTTTCCTTTAACATAAGAAGTATCAATTTCCAATTGGGCTTCGAGAGACATTTCGGGAATTACTTTATTACTATATTCTTCAATTGAATCATCAAAGATTGATTTTAGAGTATCGCCTTTAGGAGAAACAAGATCAATCCAATAGACTAACTTTGATATAACGGTATCACCACTTTCTTTATAGTCAAAGCCTTTGGCATAAACTTCAGCATTAACTTCCCAGTAATCCCCAACATCAAATGCAAAAGCTTCTGGACTGAATAACTCTAAGTTCGGTTCTGGTTTATTTGAACAACTTGTAACTAAAAGAAAAGTAAAAAGTAATAAGAAATTTACAAATTTCATTTTATCCTTTTGAATATTTATTATTACTTACAAACATAAAAAAATGCCGGCAATTGTAAAATAAAAACCGGCAAATAATAAGAGTTTTTTTGAAATGCCTAAATTTATTCGTTAATTAAAAACGGACGACATTGCAATTCATATAAAGAATTAGTTTTTGTTTTTGAAATCTTTCATGAATTCAACTAAATCTTCTACACCTTTTTTAGGGAAAGCATTGTATATTGATGCTCTTAAACCACCAACGGATCTATGACCTTTTAAGCCTGAGAAACCTGCTGCTGTTGTTTCGGCAATAAGTTTCTTTTCTAGTTCTTCGCTTGGAAGTCTGAAAGTTACATTCATAAGAGAACGATCTTCTTTGGCTGCAGTTCCTTTATAAAAACCATCTGTCGAATCCATATAATCATAAAGTAGATTAGCTTTATCAAGATTCTTTTGATACATACTATCTAAACCACCGTTTTTAAGTAAATCTTGGAATACTAATCCAAGTACGTAAACTGCAAAAGTCGGAGGAGTATTGTATAGAGATTCTTTGTTTGTGTGAGTTGTATAATTCAAATAAGTATGTAAATCATCGGAAGATCTTTCAAGCATATCTTTTCTGATTATTACAAGAGTTGTACCTGAAGGTCCCATATTTTTTTGAGCACCTGCATAAATTAGTGCATATTTATTAACATCAATTTTTTTGTGAAGGATATCGGAAGAAGCATCGCATACCAGAGGAACATTTCCTACTTCAGGTTCCGATTTAAACTCAGTTCCAAAAATTGTATTGTTCGATGTAAAATGAACATATGAAGCATCGGAAGTTAAATTTAATTCGTTTTGTTTTGGAATTCTTGTGAAATTATCACTTTCTGTAGTTCCGGCAATATTTACTTCGCCAACTCTTTTAGCTTCTTTTATTGCTTTTTTAGACCAAGCCCCAGTATTGATATAATCGGCTTTTTTGCCGGGTAACATTAAGTTCATAGGAACCATTGAAAACTGTAATGTTGCTCCGCCTTGAAGGAAGAGAACATCATAATCATCATTGATATTCAATAATTTTCTTAAATCATTTTGTGCACCTTTAAAAATTTCATCATAATCTTTTGATCTATGACTCATTTCCATTACGGACATACCTGTTTCTTTATATGAATACAATTCTTTTTGAGCTTCTAATAATACGCTTTCTGGTAGAACCGCAGGACCTGCACTAAAATTATAGATTCTTTTTTTCATTTTATTTTTCCTTATATAAATTATTTTGTCGTTAAATTTTTGAAACAATACCTTATTTTTCTTTTAAGTCTAAACGGTCTGTTCGAGAAATAATTCAGACTGACAATTATTTTATTTTTTCTAAGTGTTTACTTATACCTCAATACTAAATAGTATGTACTACTAAACCGTCTCTCAATTTTGGTTCGAACCAAGTTGATTTTGGAGGCATTGTTTCGCCGGCATCCGAGATATTTATTAAATCATCAACCGAAACAGGATACATTGAAAAAGCAACTTTAGCTTTACCGCTGTTGACTAATTTTTCTAATTCCGCAGTACCTCTAATTCCACCTATAAAATCAACATTATTATCCGTTCTAATATCTTCAACACCAAGGAAAGGTGTAAGAATATAATTTAAGAGAATGCTAACATCAAGGTTGCCGCCAACATCTTCTGTTTTCTTTACATTTTCATTTGGTTGAAGTGAGTACCATTTATTTGCCATATACATACATATTTTTCTAGGGCTTTCAGGCTCTTTTACTGATGTTTCCTCAACGGAAAAATTAGTTTTTATTTTATTCATAAAGTCATTTTCACTCATTCCTTTAAGATCGAAAACAACTCTGTTATAAGGGAGAATTTTTAATTGTTCAGCAGGGAAAAGAACAGCGAGAAAATAGTTATACTCTTCTTTGCCAGTGTGAGCAGAATTATTATTCTTTTTAACGGCTCTTGCTCTTGCAGCACTTGCTGCTCTATGATGTCCATCGGCAATGTAAAGATTTTCAGCTTTGGCTATTTCATCAACTATTGTGTTTGTATCATCTTCGTTTATAATCCACATTTTATGAATTATCCCATCTTCTGTTGTGAAATTATAAAGAGGTTCGCCTTTCATAGTTTTATCGACTATTTTATTAACTTCATCTATACCTTTGTAAGTTAAAAAAACGGCTCCGGTTTGAGCTTCGGTTGTAACTATGTGATTTGTTCTATCGTCTTCTTTAGCTTTTCTGGTCTTTTCATGTTTTTTAATTACATCATTATCATAGTCATCAACAGAAAAAGTGGCTGCGATTCCTGCTTGCTTTTGATCGCCCATAGTTAAATGATAAACATATAATGAAGGTTTTTCATCTTGCACCAAAGGAGCTTCATTGATTAATTTATTAAAGTTTTCTTTTGCTTTTTCGTAAACTTGTTTATCGTAAGCATCAACATTATTTGGAAGTTCAATTTCTGAACGAGTTGTACGTAAAAAATTAATAGGATTATCTTTTACTAAAGCTGCCGCTTCTTCACGGTTTACTACATCGTAAGGAACACTTGCAACTTTTTGTACAACTTCTTTTGCGGGTCTGTACGCCTTAAAGGGTCTTATTACTGCCATTATTTTACCTAATTTTAATTATATAAAGATATGTTAATTATTTTCTTTTGCTAAGTTTATCATTAAATCCAACTCTTGAAGAAATTCAGCTTTACCTCCATGTAAACCGGTACTTGCGAATTTTATTTTTCCATTTCCGTCAATTATAAATTTAGTAGGAATGCCTTGCACTTTATATGCATCCACAACAATATTTTCGTTATCTAATAAAATATGGAAAGGATATTTTGTACGTTTAAGGAATTCTTCAACATTTTTTTGTTTGTCATCTACGCGTTCCCATGTATTAACGAACAAAAATTTAACATTAGGATCATCTTTGTAGTTGTTTACGGCTTTTTGCATAAACGGAAATGATTGTAAACAAGGTCCACACCAAGTTGCCCAAAAATCAAGAATCAGAATTTTATTCTTAAAGTCAGATAATTTTACAGTATTACCTTCAATATCCTTTAACTCAAATGCCGGAGCATCTTTATTTATCATTTCGTCTTTAAGTTTCTTAATTAATTTTTCGTTTGCGGTTTTTTCGAGTCCACTCAAGTATTTTTTAAATTCTTCTTTTGATTTACCTTCGTTAATAAATATTTCACCTAAAGATTCCTTTATTTTACCAGTACTTTTCCCTTCTTTAATTATCTCTTCTGCAAATAATTTTGCTTCATTGTTTTTACCGAGTTCATATAAAAAGAGAAAATAGTTTTCGTTTAGTGAAGAATTCTCTTTATTTGTTAATTCAACAACTTCGTTAAAACTTTTAAGAGCATTTTCTTTATTCCCGAGTTCTTTTTCGATGTTTGCGTAGGTATCTAGAACCATTGCGAGAGATGTTTCTTTGCTCTTTTGCCAATCTTGCTCAGAGTAGAATTCAGGCTGATCCTTTTTCAAATTATTTAACTCTTCTCGAGCCAGTTCAACTCCTTTTAGACTTAATTCTTTAGCTTTCGGCAAATCAGTTTTACTTTCGTACATTTTCCACGCAATTGTGTTGTATATTCTCGGTTTTAGGTATTGATTGTATTTTTTGAAGAGTTCATCAATTTTCTTATAATTACTTTTTGCTTGGTATTTATTGATAATAGATGCGAACATATAGTTATTAAAACCATGTTCCGGATTTATACTTTGAAATTCGGTAAAAACATCCATCATTTTTTTTGGCGTAAGCATATTTTTGAAACGTTGATAAAATTTTTCAACAAGTAAGTCGGATTTTGGATACTTATTTTCAAGCATTTCTAAATATTTTGCAGATTTTTGAAAATTACCTAACCTTCTATAAGCGTTAGACAAATTTTCTAAATCTTTTTGTGATAAATTTTCTTCTTTTTCTAATTCTTCCAAGAAGGGCAAGAGTGTTTCCGTCTTCATTTCTTTTCTTGGAATTGAAGAAATATAATCAGCAATATATTCTCTTTTTAATTCTTTATTTTTTTCAAAATCTTTCATGAAGTAATTCGATATGGAATCTCTTGCAGCATTTAGTTTGAAAAAAGAGCTGTATCTATAATATAATGATGCTAACCCTGCGTAAGCTCCTGGCACTATGTTTCCATCTGTATTCTGTAAAAATATAACATAACCCAATTCATTATTATTGTCTTTTGCTTCATCTGTTTTAAATTGAACAAGCAGACCTTTTGTGCTATCGGAAGTGCTAACTTTTCCTGACCATACATTATCTTTTTTTGTTAAATCAATTAGATTGGTTTTATCTAAAGATTCTGAAAAAGAGTAAACTTCCATAGATATTTCATCTGAAGATTTAATCTTCGGGTTATCAGGATTATAAGTAATTGTAATTTCATCACCAGCTTTAGGGGTGCCGGGTGAGTAAGAAAACTTACCGTGTTCCTTTTGTGTAGAACATGCACATATTGTAAAAATTATAAAAATAAGAACAAATAGGCTTTTTTTCATTTTGATTTTCCTTACTTAATAAAAAAATAAATTATCATATAATATAATGAGAAGAATCATAAACTAAAACCGATAAATTTATCTCTGTAAAAATATTTGCCTTGATAGAATAAATTGTTTATACTTAATAATTATAAAAAAATAATATTAGTGATGACCAAAACAACTATAAAATATTTTACACCGGAAGAAGCAAATAAGACTTTACCTTTAGTAAGAAAAATCGTTAAAGATATTTTGACTTATAGTTTTGAATTGAAAACAGTATCTGATTCTCTTGATGGTAATATTGAAAATAGTAGAGAAGCTCAGTATTTAGTTTCATCTATAAAAGGGTTCTTGGAAGAATTGGAAGAAATCGGGTGCAGTTATAAAGATTGGAATTTTTCTCTAGGTTTGGTAGATTTTCCCGCTCTTATTGAAGGTAAAGAAGTTTTTCTATGTTGGAAAAGTGATGAAGAAAAAATAACTCATTATCACGGAATAAATGATGGTTTCCGAGGAAGAAAATTACTTCCGGAATATTATTTAGATCCGGCTGAAATTTAAGTCCTTTCTTATACGGAAGGGTTTATTGCAACCCTTCCGTACTTACTAGAAACTAAGATTTTATCTTATAAGAATGTGTAACCTCAATTGATTTTTGAAGCATTGCAGTTACACCGCAGTAAGTATTTTGTGATAAATCTATTGCTCTCTCCACATCTTTCTCTTTTATATTTTTTCCGTAAAAAACATATTCTAAATTAATTTTTGTATAAACTTTTGGGTGTGTTTCTGTCGATTCAGCCGAAATATTTATTTCAAAGTTATCTAATGCAACGCGTTTTTTTTGTAAAATTGCAGTTACATCAGAAGCGGTACATCCCGCCAAACTTAAAAGTATTAATTCTTTTGGTCTTATGCCGGCGTTACTGCCTCCAAAATTTTCGGGTCCGTCCATTGTAACCCAATGATTTGAATCTGTTTTACCTACAAAAGTCAATCCGTTTAATTGTTTAACAACTGCTTTATGCTCAGCCATAAAAATTCTCCATTATTTTAATTATTATTTGATTCAATTTTTAAGTTAAGGATTCATAAAATTTAAATCAAATTCAAATTTTTCCTTTTATTTATATTAAATAAAAACCGACATACTAATTTTTTTAAAGTTTTTGTAATTTAATATTGTATGGTTATATTTTACAATCGGCAAAGAAATTTATTTTACTAAAGAACAAGATAGAAAGGAATAATTATGAAAAAGATAAAATTTTTAATCATTGCTTGTGGACTTTTGGTCGAAACTGTTTTTGCTCAAGATTTTGATAAATCCAAATTGGATAACTACTTTGAAGTACTCGAAAAAAACAACAAATTTATGGGAAGTATTGCAGTTTCTCGGAACGGAAAACTACTTTACACTAAATCTGTTGGTTACTCCGATATTGAGAAAAAGGCAAAAGCTGATAATAGCACAAAATATAGAATCGGTTCAGTTTCTAAAACTTTTACAACTGTTTTAATCTTAAAAGCTGTTGAAGAAGGTAAACTAAATCTCAATCAAACTATTGATAAATATTTTCCGAAAATAAAAAATGCAGATAAAATTACAATTCAACATTTGTTAAGTCATCGAAGTGGAATACACAATTTTACAGATGATAAAAACTACTTAACCTGGAATACTAAGCCCAAAACAGAAAGTGAGATGATTAATATTATTGCTAAGTGCGGAAGTGATTTTGAACCGGATAGTAAAGCCGTATATAGTAATTCCAATTTTGTTCTGCTTACTTACCTTATTGAAAAAGTCCTTAATGAGTCTTATTCTAACTTATTGAAAAAATATATTATCAAACCGCTTGAATTAAAGGACACATATTTCGGCGGTAAGATCGATACTAATAATTCGGAAAGTAAATCCTATTTGTTTAGGAGAGGTTGGGAACTTCAGCCTGAAACCGATATATCAATACCGCTTGGTGCGGGCGGAATTGTTTCAACTCCGAGTGATTTGATAAAATTTAGTAATGCTTTGTTTAAGGGAAAGTTATTAAAAGATGAGAGTCTAAAATTAATGAAAACTATAAAAGATAAATATGGTTTGGGACTTTTCCAAATTCCTTTTTATGATAAAATCGGGTTTGGTCATACCGGTGGAATTGATGGCTTTACTTCTATTCTTGTTTATTTTCCCGATAGTAATATTTCCTATGCTTTAACTTCAAACGGAAGCAACATAAACAATAATGATGTACACATTGCGGTTTTAAGTGCAGTTTACAATAAACCTTACGATATTCCAAGTTTTATTTCTTACAATGTAAATTCAGAAGATTTAGATAAATATCTCGGTATTTATTCATCAAAACAAATTCCTTTAAAAATAACTATTACCCAGGAAGGCAATGTATTAATTGCTCAAGCTACAGGACAATCTTCATTTCCACTTGAAGCAACTGCAAAGAACAAGTTTAAGTTTGATCAAGCTGGTGTTATTTTGGAATTTAATCCGTCTAAAAATAAAATGATTCTAAAGCAGGGTGGGGGAATTTTTGAGTTTGAAAAAAATTAAAAAAGATTTAAAATTTGAAAAATTAAGAAATCTGGCATGTTAAGTTTTAGCAAATTTTGTAGAAGGTGAAAGACGGATTGATATTATCCGTCTTTTAAATTTTTGTACAGATTGAAGGTTTAAGTTCTCGCTAACAACAAATCCGCAAGTATATGTCCACTTTCTTCAAGAAACGGATCTTCTACTTTTAGACTTTTTTTAGTTACTTCTTTCTTATCAATTATTTCAATTTTATCGTGGGTTTTTCTTTCTTCTTCTCTTAATTTATCTTTTGCTTCTTTTTCATCACGTTCTTCTTTTCTTACTTTTTCATTGAGTGAAAATTCAATAATGTCTTTTCGTTGTTTATAATCTTCAATATCTTCATTTAAATAAATAAATTCAGGTTCCTTAGAAATTCTTTCTTTATGCTGTTGAATAAGCCTTGGCAATAGCCGGGAGAAATCACCGTACTTTTGGAAATCACTTGTTTTAATTTGGTCCCATTTTAAGGCACTCGGCTGACTACTTTCACCATATTCCTCGGGTGTAACTGGAGTAGGGAAGAGTATATCGGGGATTACTCCAAGATTTTGTGTGCTGCTGCCATTTATTCTGTAATATTTAGCGATTGTCAATTTTAAAAATCCGCTTTGATTTCCGGCAGAAGGAATGAAGCGGTCTAAACCAATCATATTTTGGACAGTACCTTTTCCGTAAGTCTGTTCACCTACTATTAAACCTCTGCCATAATCTTGTATTGCCCCTGAAAAAATTTCTGATGCTGAGGCGCTATATCTATTAACTATAACTACAAGCGGACCTTTATAAATAATTGCCGGATCAGGATCTTTTTCAACATCTATTTGTCCTGATGATTGTCTTACTTGCACAACCGGACCCTCTTCAATAAACAAGCCGGTAAGCTCGATTGCTTCATCTAATGCACCGCCACCATTATTTCTTAAATCGATTATGATTCCCTGAACATTAGCACTATCTAATTGTTTCAAAAGTTTTCTTACATCTTTGGTTGTACTTCTGTAATTTTTATCACCTTTGCGTTTAGCTTCAAAATCTGAGTAAAAACTTGGAATTTCAATCACTCCAAACTTGAAATCATTATCATCTTCTCTAATTGTAATTATTTTCTTTTGTGCAGCTTGTTCTTCTAATTTTACTTTATCTCTAACAATAGTAATTGTATCGGGTTTACTTGTAATACTTTTGTTGCCCCGTAAAACGGAAAGTTTTACAACGGTTCCCTTGTCCCCTCTAATTAAATCTACAACGTCATCAATCCGCCAACCGATTACATCAACGAGTTCGGAATCTTCTCCTTGTCCAACTGCCGTAATTAAATCATCGGCAAATAAATTATCCGCTTTGAATGCAGGCCCGCCAGGAACAATATTTACAACCTTTGTATATTCATTATCAGTCCTTAAAGTTGCACCAATTCCTTCGAGAGATAGTTTCATTCTGATATTAAAATTTTCGGAAGTTCTCGGTGCCAAGTAATTAGAATGCGGATCAATTGCATCGGCAAAGGAATTTAAGTAAAGTTGAAAAATTTCTTCTGATTTGTATTGTAAAATAGCTCTATGGTAATTTTTATATCTTTTCGAAAGTGTTTCGATAATTTTATCTTTTTCTTTTCCAGCAAGCTTTAAGTTGAGTGCCTCATACTTTAATTTTTTTCGCCAAAGCTCGTTTAGTTCCTCTTCCGTTTTCGCCCAATTTTCATCTTCTCTTTTTATTTTATAAGTTTCATCTTTTGTATAATCAAAATCCGAGTTTAATCTTTTCAATACGTATTTAATTCTTTCTCCCATTCTTTTTTTGTAAATATTAAAGATTTTATAAGCGGGCAAAAGTTTACCGAGATAAAGATTATCATCAAATTTGTTCCTTTCTTTTTCAAATTCATCAACATCTGACTTTAAAAAATAGAGTTTGTTATAATCGAGTGATTTTATGTAGTTATCAAAAACAACGGATGATATCGAATCATTCAATTCAAATTTTTTATAATGATACCTTGATAAAATTCTTGTAACCATTTTATTAACTTCCGGGTGAAAGCTTAAAGGTTCAACAACTTTATTTGTATCTATGATATTGTTTTGAGCATGGAGTTCTTCACGGGTTTTATTTTGACAATTACTGAAAATGATTATAGCGATAATAATTATCAACATTTTTTTCATATAGGATATCCTGTGTTTTTATAGATGTTCATATTAATACAAAACTTTCTTAAGAATGTTTCAAAAAAGAATGCAATATAAGAAATAAATTGTTCTATATCTAAATCTAAAATAATTTTTATCCAGACATAATAAAATTTATTTTCATAAGAAATATAATGGTAGGCAATAAACATAATAGACCGAAGAAAATTTCGGTCTATTATTGTGCATTCATTAACTAAAAGAGATTATGCTCCTAATTCGAGTCTGTTAACCAATCCGGTAACCAACTCTTTTAGCGAAATATCTTTCGAAGTTAATTTTTCAATGTTATTATAAGCATGAATAACGGTAGAATGATCTCTACCTCCAAAATGAAGTCCAATTGTTTTTAATGATGATTTTGTAAGTTTTTTTGATAAATACATTGCAATTTGCCTTGCAAGTACAACTTCTTTCTTTCTGTTTTTCTCCCTCACTTTATTTTCATCCACTTTAAATTCTTTACATACTACTCTGGTAATACTATCAATTGAAATATTTGCTTCTCTCTTGGTTGAGATTTCTTTAACAGTTTTTCTTGTTAATTCAAAATCTATTTCTTTACCACTTAGCGAAGAATTAGCCAGTAGCTTTATTAAACAGCCTTCCAATTCTCTAATGTTGGAAGTAATATTGTAAGCAATATAATCAAAAATTTCGTTAGAAAGCTCGATGTTAAAACTTTTACTTTTCTTTTTAAGGATTGCTATCCGAGTTTCAAAATCGGGAGCTTGTATATCTGCACTTAATCCCCATTGAAAACGAGATATAAGTCTATCACTCATGCCTTTCAAATCTTTTGGAGGTCTATCACTCGAAAGTATTATTTGTTTTTTTGCTTGATGTAGATTATTAAAAATATGAAAGAATAAGTCCTGTGTTTTCTCTCTGCCTGTTAGAAATTGAATGTCATCAATAATTAGAACATCTACTCCATTATAAAAAGAAGAAAACTCATTTGCCTTATTGGATTGAATTGCCTCAACAAATTGAGTTGTAAAAATATCTGCCGAAACATAAATAATTTTCTTTTTAGGGAATTTTTCAAGAATTCTATTCCCAATTGCTTGAATAAGATGGGTTTTGCCAAGTCCAACGCCTCCGTAGATAAATAAAGGATTAAAAGAAGTTTCGCCGGGACTTTCTGAAATTGCTATTGCTGCTGCACGAGCTAATTGATTCGATTCACCTTTAATGTAATTATCAAATTGGTACCTCTCAGAAAGGTTACTTTCAAACTTTTCTTCTTCAGCAGGTTTGGAATATATTTTAGGTTCAATAACTATATCATCAAAAAGAGTTGGATCTTCTTCGGTTTCTTCACTAATTATATATACAAGTTTTCCGTCTTTACCTAAAACTTGATAAACGGTTTTATTTATTAGAGTGTTGAAATGTTCTTCAATCCACTCTACAAAAAAGTTATTGGGAACTTGAATTTTTAAAGTATCTCCGGTTAAATCGTAAGGTTTTATTGGCAAAAACCAAGTGTTATAGGTGATATTGCTCACATTTTCTTTGATGTTCTTTAAGAATTCTTTCCACACTTCTCGTAAAAGATTCTTACTTTTTTTGGGTTCAATTATTTGATCTATTTTTAAGTTATCCACAGTTTTAAACATTATTAAATTTATAAGTTACTAAATCAGAAAATTAAAAAAAATTGTGAGTTTTTAATTTTATTAACAAAATATCAACACACCGGCAAAAGAATTAAAACGTTGAAAATAAATAAGTTAGAGTAATTGCCTAAATCAAGTTAACATAAACAAAAACTTTTAATTTAAATTATCTAACTTGTCAAAGAGCCCCGAAACGTTTCACGGTTTCAAGTTATCCACATTTTATTAACATCTTTTATTGTTCTTTATTCAAATAGAAAATACAGTAAATTTTTAAAGTGTACAAGTTAAATTTTTAAAAATCTTCTAATCCTTTATGTCATAATAAATTAAAATTTTTAAAAAGTTTGTTTTGTTCAGGATTTGGTAGAGTAAGTGAGGAAACAATTGTTTATTGACTATTTTTATGCCAAAAAGGACCAAATTATTTGATACCATAAATTAATTTTTGAAAAAATTATAAGTTATTCTAAAACAATAAAATAAATTTTTTTATATAGGATTTCTTCCAAAATTTGTAATTTTGGTAATGAATTATTAAGGAAAAATTTGGAGTTAACATGAAAGTAGTAATAACAGGCGGAGCAGGTTTTATTGGCAGCCATTTAGTTGAGTATTGGAACAGCAAAGATGCGGATGTTCACATTATTGACAGTTTAAGAAGCGGGTATAGAAAAAATGTTGAAAATTTTGAAAATATAACTTTGCATCAAAAAAGTATTACAAATCGAGATGCTGTGTTTGAAATTCTTAAAGATACTGATTATGTTTTTAATTTAGCAGCACTTATCTCCGTACCTGAATCTCTTGAAAAACCTGATGAGTGTCTAGATATTAATGTTAAAGGTCTACTTAATGTTCTCGATGCTGCAAAAAAGCATAAAATTAAGAAAGTTGTTCATTCGAGTTCGGCAGCAATTTATGGAGACGATCCTCGCTTACCGAAAGATATTTCAATGAAGCCTAAACCTCAAACTCCATACGGAATTACAAAACTGGACGGTGAATATTATTTACAAATGTATTACGAGCAATATGGACTTCCTACAACTTCTTTGAGATATTTTAATGTTTTTGGTCCTCGTCAAGATCCTAAAAGTCAGTATGCCGCTGCAATTCCTATTTTTGTTTACAAAGCCCTATTAGATGAAACCATTACAATTTACGGTGATGGCGAGCAGACAAGAGACTTTGTTTATGTTAAAGATGTTGTTCAGGCAAATGTTCTCGCAGCAGAAAATGAAGATGTAATTGGTGTCTTCAATGTTGCCAACGAAAAAGCCATTACAATTAACGATTTGGCAAAGTTGATAATTAAAACAACAGATTCCAAAAGTGAAATTAAATATGAACCGACTAGACCCGGAGACATTAAGCACAGTTTAGCTTCAATCAAAGAAACAAAAGAGCAGTTAAAATTTAATCCTTCCCATGATTTAACAAAATCTTTGGAAACAACAATTAATTATTTTAAAGAGTTAAAAAAATGAAAAAGAAGAATATCTTAATAATTTTTACGGGCGGAACTTTCTCAATGAAAATTGATGAAAAAACCGGAGGTGCAATTCCTTTCTTTCATGGTGAAGAGTTAATTGAAATGATTCCCGAAGCAGGGGAACTTGCTAATATAAATATTCTCAATTTTGGAAATTATCCGGGTCCGCACATGACTCCCGAATTAATGCTGCAACTTTCCAAAGTAGTAAAAGAAAATATTGATAAAGATGAAATAGGCGGTATTGTTGTTACACACGGAACGGACACACTTGAAGAAACAGCTTATTTTTTAGACCTAAATGTAAGAACGGATAAACCAATAGTTGTAATAGGCGCAATGAAAACAAGTTCAGAACCTGATTGGGATGGTCCAAAAAATTTGATTGATGCAATTCACATTTGTAATAATACAAATAGTTTAAAGATGGGAGTTTTAGTTTGCTTAAACGGAGAAATAAATGCAGCAAGCGAAGTAACTAAGACTCACACTGAAGATGTGGAAACATTTCACAGTTTAGACTTTGGAGCACTTGGTTTTGTAGATAGAGGACGAGTGCTTTTTAACAGAATGCCAAGAAAGTTAGAAGGTGTTGAATCCGATAAGGTAAACTCTAATGTGGAAATAATAAAAGTCTATACGGGGATAAAAGAAAGAATATTTAAACTTGTAGCTGATTCCGGTATTGACGGACTTGTTGTAGAAGCATTAGGAGTTGGTAATGTTCCTCCGCCTGCTTTTGAAGGAATTTCATATGTGCTAAGTAAAAATATTCCCGTAGTTTTGGTTTCTCGCTGTCCTGCCGGAGAAACTCTGGATATTTACAGTTATGCCGGAGCAGGAAAATGGCTTAAAGAAAACGGTGTAATTTTTTCAGATTATTTAAACGGACAAAAAGCAAGAATAAAACTTATGCTCGCACTCGGTAAAGGAATGAATAAAGAAGAGTTGTTAAGTTTTTTTGAATAAAAATATCATTATCTTTTATATGAATGATAAATTATTGAATATTGGCTGCCTGCTTGATTATTTCTTAGATTATAAAAAACTTTTAAGTTTATTTCTGAAAAGGTAAAAGCTCCATTTCTGCATAAAAGGCACAATGATCGGAAGCAACTGAATCTTGAATTACTTCGGTTTTTAGAATTTTCCAATTACTAATATTTTTTAATAGAGTTATATAATCAATTTTTTTAATTGGATTTTTAGAAGGAAATGTAGGTTCGGAATTATTTTTAGAAGTAATGCCCCATTTCTCTTTTAGTAATTTTATTTCGTTACTTTCAGGTAAAGCATTAAAGTCTCCTGCAAGAATTGTCGGATATTTATTATTACCAAAAGTTTTATTAAGTTTTTCAACTTGTATAATTCTTAAAGAATCGGTTTTATGATCCAAATGAGTTGAAATAAAAGTAATTGTATCTTGATTAGTAAGAATTGTTTTTACTTCGAGAGCTGTTCTTGGTTCATTATTTTTAATGTTAGGAAGAGCAATATTTCGAGAACTGATTATTGAAGTTCGACTTAAAATTGCAACTCCATATTCTCCGTTATCAAAATTAAATGCTTTGCCAAACAAGGGAATCATGTCGGTTTTAACGGCAAGCTCTAAAGCCAAATCTTTTTTATTGATACGATTAGTTTTATAATCAACTTCCTGAAGTGCAACTAAATCTGGGGAAAGTTTATTTATTATATTAGCTATTACATCAAAATTATAATCACCTTTTAATGTTGCTCCGTGAAAGATATTAAATGTAAGTACTTTTATTGTTACAGCTTTTTTATCCGAGTTTTGAGCTTGCAGAAAATTGCTTAACAAAATGATGAATATTAAAATGAATTTATGTGTTATTTTGCATATTTGCATTGTGGAAAACCCAACTTCTTAGAAAAGTTGGGTACCTTAAAAAAATTATGGCAAAAATATTCTTTCGTTAGTCATCCATCTTCCTCTTGTAAAATCTGGGAAAAATTGAGGTGAACTGTTACTTGCAATTGAGGCTTCGGATAAAGGTGTTATTGCACTCCATGCAGCAGCATCGTAAACATCAATTGGTGGTTGCACTCCGTTTTTAACGCTATCAATAAAAGCTTTTATTGTAAAATAATCTATCCCTCCGTGTCCTGCTCCTTCTGCTTTTTTTTCTTCTTCTTGCCACCATTCATGATCATATTTTTTCATAATTTGGGTATATTCATCACCTTCAGTCCAGTGATGCGGTTTAGATTTACCTTCAATATACATTCTCTTTCCTTCAAATTGACCGCACCATACTCCTTTTTCTGCGTGCATTGTAAATCCCCAAGAATATGGTCTCGGTAAATTTGTATCGTGTTTTACTATTATTGTTTCGCCATTTGCGGTTTTTATAACTGATGTAACAATATCACCGAGCTTCCATTGTATTTTTGCATTAGGGTGATTTTTTCCACCTTGGGGATGATTAACAATATAACTGTGGAGTCCTACCGACTTAGTAGCCGTAGATGTTAATGATACAAATCTGTTCCCTCTATTAATATCAAACCAAGTTGCTACCGGACCAATTCCATGTGTAGGATAAATATCTGCATTACGTTTTAGTGAATGTTCTGTTCTCCATTTAGCCTCGGAGAATCCTTTTTCACCAAACTCTACTCCGCCGCCATAAGGTTGTTTTCCGTTATTAAATTTTACTTCTCGTAAATCGTGCTGATAACCGCAAGTTGCATGAACTGTTTCGCCAAAAACTCCTTCTCTAATCATTTTTAACAAAGCCATTGATTCTCTTGCAAAGCAGACATTTTCAAGAAGCATTAGTGGAACGCCTGTTTCTTCAGAAGTGTTTACCAAATCCCAGCATTCATCAATTGTATTTGCGGCACTTACTTCTAAACCGGGATATTTTCCTGCTCTCATACTTGCAACCGCCATTCTTGTATGCCAAAGCCAAGGAGTAGAAATTATCACTCCATCAACATCATCTCTTTCTAAAAGTTTCATAAAGGCATATTCATCTCCGGTGTAAACCTCAGCTTCTTTACGCGAATGTTCTCTTAATATTTTTTGTGTTTGTTTAATTGCATCTTTATCTAAATCGCATATAGCCGTAATATCAACATCTTTATATTTGGCAACCAATGCAACATGACTTCTTCCGCGTAAGCCTACGCCGATAAATGCAATATTTAATTTTCCGTTTGGTTTATTTCTGTTAAATTTTATCGGTGAGTTTGCTTGTGTAAATTCAGGTAGTATTGATAAGCCTGCAGCCGTTATTGCTGCTGATTTTAAAAAATTACGTCTGTTTAATTTTTTCATTATAAATATCCATTTATTATATCAAATAACAATTAAAAGTTAAAAACTTTTATTATTATGGACAAGTTCTGAAGTATAAAAATTTTATTTTTTTTTTGTAGTAATAGCTTAGAAATATGTTTCGATTATACGTCAGAGTACGAGCAAGATGTACTGTAGCCTATTAAAGTAAGAGTTAGTTATATTTTTGTACAAACTAATTTTCTAAAGGTTTTCGAGTAGTAATAAAATGAAGTTTAGTTAAATTATTAAAACTTTAACTTGCAATCAAAGAATAACTATCATCGTGAATCATAACACCTTCGTCGGGTTTAACAATAAATGCCTTACAACCCATTTTTCTTAGGCTTTCTGCCACTTCTTCGGGATTTTCCGGGGCATATGCAAACATACATCCGCTACTGGAATCGTTTATTTTTGCTCCGTAAGCACCTGCATTTAACGAAGCGTCAATCATTCTATTTATTTTATTTGTTGAAACATTTAATTCTTCACGTAAAATTTGTTGTTCTTTATTCAATAATTTTCCAATCTCCTTTTGGGAATAAAATTTTTCATCAGTAAATAGTTCTTTTGCCTGCATAGTAATATTGTAATTTCTTTTTGCAGCTAAAAGTAAGTTAAAGTCATTTCTTGGAAAATATTTTCGATATTTATTGAATTCTTCTAAGGCAGTATTTCTGAAAGAAAAATTACTATCTATAAATTTAATTTTGTTAGCAATATATTCTGCGTGTATTTTTACATTGGCTAAAATAGCTTTGGTATCTTTTGGTTGCCCTGAATTACCAATAACAAATGTACCTAAATTTGTCGACAATCTTTCAATCTTAACTTGAGGCTCAAAATCTAAAAACATAACTCCACCTAAAGCAGTTGTATAATGAGCCATTTTACCACCTGGTTCATTAAACTCTAACATTTCTGCTCTATATGCTAGTTTTGCTATTTCGTTAGGAGATAAATCTATTCCATTTAGTTTTGTTAATAATTTAATCCAAGCTACAACTAATGATGCAGAACTTGAGAGCTTAGAATGTATCGGAATATATCCCGATACATTCACGTCAAGACCTTTCGTAAATTCATAATTTAATCTTTTAAGTACATTTATTGAACTCTTGAAATAATCCTTATCTTTATCGTAAGTAATATTATCGGTTATGTTAAATTCTTCGGAAGAATTAGTATTTTGTAAATGAATTTTTATGTTTGAATTATTTATGATTTCGGCTTGAATGTTAACCCTTTTGGAGATTGCAACAGGAATAACAGGAAGTTTTAAATTATCTTGATGTTCCCCGAACAAGCAAATTCTGCCCGGGGCAGAAGTGGAGATTTTATTTTTCATTCCCATTTTTACTATACTCCCTTTCTTTAGTTTTTCTTTTTATTTATTGATTATTTTTTTAATTTATAATAATATCAATCCAAAGACTCAATTTTATAAATTTTTTATGATTTTATCAAGTTTCACTTTATTTTTTTATTTATTAACTATATTTTTAAAATCATTTTTATAGTAATCCTAATAAATTTATTTTTTTATTAAAATTTATTTTCAGTCATAACTTTTTAAGGAGACTTATGTTTGCTACAATCGATTTAATAATTATTGCAATCTTTTTTGTTATAGTAATAGGCATTGGCTTTGTTGCTTCAAAAACTGCGGGGGAAAATTCGGCAGAATTTTTTCTCTCAGGTAGAAATATGCCATGGTGGCTACTTGGTGTTTCTATGGTTGCCTGTACTTTTTCTGCCGATACACCAAATTTGGTTACAGATATTGTAAGAAATAATGGCGTTGCCGGAAATTGGGTTTGGTGGGCTTTTCTTTTTACTGGAATGTTAACGGTTTTTGTTTATGCAAAACTTTGGCGTAGATCTGAGATTATGACTGACTTAGAAATTTACGAATTAAGATATAGTGGAAAGATGGCTTCTTTTCTAAGAGGTTTTCGCTCAATTTATCTCGGTCTCTTTTTTAATGTAATGATTATGGGAACTGTTTCTCTGGCAGCGATTAAAATTGGCGGCGTTATGTTTGGCCTCGATAAATATACAACTATTATTATTGCTTCCTTTGGTGTTGTTATTTACGCAACTCTTGGCGGACTTAAAGGTGTAATTTGGGCAGACTTTTTCCAATTTGGAATAGCAATGCTTGGTTCACTAATTGCAGCTTTTGTTGCATTAGATCAACCAGCCGTAAATGGATTAAGCGGATTATTAAGTAATCCTGCTATAGCTGATAAACTTTCTATTTTTCCTGATTTTAATAACCCCGAACTTTTAATTCCTCTTTTTGTAATTCCAATTGCGGTTCAATGGTGGAATGTTTGGTATCCGGGAGCTGAACCGGGAGGCGGCGGTTACATTGCTCAGCGTATGCTTTCAGCAAAGGATGAAAAAAATGCTGTAGGAGCAACATTACTATTTAATATTGCACATTATGCTCTTCGTCCCTGGCCTTGGATAATTGTTGCTTTGGCTTCATTAATAGTTTTTCCGAGTCTTACTGATATACATCAACAATTTCCTCACATTAGTGATCAATACTTAAAAGATGATATTGCTTATCCTGTGATGATGACATTACTTCCTAAAGGATTATTCGGATTGGTTGTTGCATCGTTGATAGCAGCTTATATGTCAACAATCGGAACACACTTAAATTGGGGTTCATCGTATCTTGTAAATGATTTTTACAAAAGATTTGTAAACCCAAAAGCATCGGAAAAAGAGCTTGTAAAAATGGGAAGATTATCAACAGTTATTTTAATGATACTTACTGCGGTTGTTGCTTTATGGCTTCAAAATGCAAAACAAGCATTTGATATTTTATTACAAATTGGTGCAGGTACCGGATTGATTTTTATTTTAAGATGGTTTTGGTGGAGAATTAACGCCTTTACTGAAATATCCGCGATGATAGTTTCTTTCCTTGTAGCACTTGCTTTTCAGTTTTTAGTACCTGAAGTTAAAGAAGGAGCTTCACCGGAATGGTGGCAAGCATCTCATTGGCAGCTTGTTCTCGGAATAATTGTTACAACAATTTCTTGGCTAATTGTAACTCTTATAACAAAACCAACTGATAAGAATGTTCTCAAAAATTTTGTGAAATTAACAAAACCAGGCGGACCCGGTTGGAAAGACATAAATAAAGAATTAGAAAGCGAAGGGCATAAACCCATTGAAAATAATCTCCCAACTGAAATATTAATGATGTTCCTAGCAGTATTTACCGTTTATGCAATTTTATTTACCGTAGGTTTTTGGCTCTATGCTAATACTGTATCTGCAATTATTTCATCTGTTATTGCCGTAGCAGGAACATTTATATTATTAAAGTTAGTTGAAAAATTAAAGTTTAGTTAAAAAAACAAATAGGATAATAATGCAAAACAGAAATATAGTAATTCTTGCAGGTGGAATTTCTTCAAGAATGAAGAAACCACCGACTGATACTTCAAATTTAAAGGAAGAAATGATTACGGAAGCAAATCAAAAGTCTAAATCTATGATAAGTATGAGCAACAAAAGACCTTTTTTGGATTATCTGCTTTACAATATTAAAGAAGCAGGCTACAAAAATGTTCTTATAGTTATTGGAGAAAATGATAATTCAATAAAAGATTATTACAAAAGAAATGTAAATCTTTTTGAGGGACTTACAATAAAATTTGCAACTCAATACATTCCTAAAGATAGAGAAAAACCTTTTGGAACTGCCGATGCTCTTTGGCAAGGATTAAAGACTGTTCCCGAATGGAAGGATGAATGTTTTACAGTTGTGAATAGTGATAATTTGTATTCTATAAAAGCATTAAAATTACTTCTTGAATCGGAATATGATAACGCACTTATAGATTATGATTCAAGTGGTTTTGAATTCCCTGAAGATAGAGTTAAAGCTTTTGCGATAACAATTAAAAACGAAAAAGGATTTTTAAAGGACATTGTAGAAAAACCTGAACCTGAAATTATTGAAAAAGCAAAAGATGAAAACGGTAAAGTATTTGCAAGCATGAATATTTTTAAATTAAAATATAATATGATTTTTACATACTTGGAAAATTGTCCGGTTCATCCTAAGAGAAATGAAAAAGAATTACCAACTGCAGTTAAGCTAATGATTGCTGATAATGAAAATGCTCTATATTGCTATCAGTTTTGTGAGCACGTACCTGACTTAACAAATAAAGATGATATAATTCCCGTTCAAGAATATTTAGAAAAATATTTTGCTGGAAAGTTAAGTTGAGATAATAGTTAAGTGTTAAAATTCTTAGTAGGGGGACGGTTTTAAACCGTCCCTTTTTTTGTGATTATTATAAAAATTATTTTTTAATATTAAATAAATCAGCTAAAATTACTGCAACGGAGATATTTTGATAAAACATATTTGGAAGTCCAAAATGCTCTCTGTTCTGATATGTTTAACTTAAACCTTATGTAACATTATAATTTATTTAGGAGGTATTATTACTTTATATTTTTTTATCTGCTAGTTTCCTTTTAAGTTTTACAATATTCTCTATTTCATCAAACTTTATCGATTCTCCTAATTCCTTGATTTTTTGATTTTCTATTTGTTTTCCATCTACAAAATATATTGGGATTTGAGTAGTTTTTTTTCGTTGTTTAACTGAAATTGCGGTTTGTCTTCCGTGGCTTGGTTTGTTCTTGTAGTTCACAAATATTAAATCAGGCATTAACTCTACGATTAATTTGTATGCTCTTGCTCCGTCTGTTTTTTCAGATTCAACTGAGCAACCACTCTTTGTCAATATATTAGTAATTCGTTTGGATTCTGAAAAGTCGATTACGAATGTTTTTATCATATTCCCATACTTTGTCTAGCAAATACTAATGTTCCCAATATTATTAGAGAAAACAATGTTCCAACCGGTAAATACCAAAGTGTTAATATACAAATGGCAATTCCAAAGGTAAATACCCATTGTAGATTAGTCCACAAAGCGTAAATCCAAATCAACCATAGAATTCCAAATACTATAAAAAGTGGACCAAGTTTGAAAACGTTAACGCCTGCCTTTTTAAAAAGCAATGACCAAGGTCCAGGTTGTTCAGTTCCGATGTATTGTCCCTTGAGTAAAACAAATATTCCGTCAAGCAGCATATAGCCACCATTTAACAATCCAAGCATTGTAATTATTATTTTCATTTACTTTATTTGTTTTACTTACAACTAAACTATAATATAAAAACAACAAAAATTGATTCTCTTTTTTTAGTTAACTCTTTATAACTTTAAAGTTATAATATAAAAGTTTTATTTATTTCTTAATTCCTACCAAATCAAATATAAAGGCATATTCCAAAGCTATTTCTTTGTATCTTCTAAATCTACCGGAAGCACCGCCGTGTCCTGCATCCATATTAATTTTGAAAAGTAATAAATTATTATCTTTCTTTAATGCTCTTAGTTTTGCAACCCATTTAGCCGGTTCAAAATATTGAACTTGTGAATCATGCAAACCGGTTGTTACAAGCATATTCGGATAATTTTGTTCTTTCACTTGATCATAAGGTGAATAAGAAAGTATGTAGTCATAATATTCTTTGTTATTTGGATTTCCCCATTCATCATATTCATTTGTTGTTAAGGGAAGTGAAGCATCGAGCATTGTTGTTACAACGTCAACAAATGGTACTTGAGCTATAATACCTTTATATAAATCGGGACGCATATTTGCAACAGCACCCATTAAAAGTCCGCCGGCACTTCCGCCCATTGCAAAAAGTTTTTCGGGAGTCGTATATTTTTGGTCAATTAAAAATTCTGAACAATCAATAAAATCAGTAAAAGTATTTTTCTTTTTCAACAATTTTCCATCTTCGTACCAATGGCGACCCATTTCTTGTCCGCCTCGTATATGTGCAAGAGCAAAAACAAATCCTCTATCTAATAATGTCAGTCTTGTCGAATTAAAATAAGGGTCTAAACTATATCCGTATGAACCGTAAGCGTATTGCAATAACGGATTGTTTCCGTCTAATTTAATACCTTTTTTATAAACAATAGAAATAGGAATTTTTGTCCCGTCTTTTGCAGTTGCATATAAACGTTTGGTTTCATAATTATCCTTATTAAAATTACCAAGTACTTCTTCTTGTTTTAAGAGAGTTCTTTCTTTGGTAGCCATATTAAAATCAAAAGTTGAAACCGGAGTTGTCATTGATGAGTACCCAAATCTTAATATGTCAGTGTTAAAGTCATAGTTACTTTTTAGCCAAGCCGTGTAAGTTTCTTCTTCAAAATCTAAGTAGTAGTCATTTTTATTTTTTTGATTAATAACTCTTAATTGATTTAAACCATTTTTTCGTTCTTCCAATACTAGATAATCTTTAAAAACTTCCATTCCTTCGAGTAAAACATCTTTTCTATTAGGAATTACAATTTCCCAATTTTCTTTAGATGTCTTATTTTCATTTGTTTCCATCAAACAAAAATTCTCTGCGTTGTTAATATTAGTAATTATGTAAAATTTATCTTTGAAGTTAGCAATACTATATTCCAAATTTCTTTCGCGGGTTTGAAATATTTTAAACTTAGGATTTGCTTTATCAGCCTTTGCAATTCGATATTCATTTGATAATGTGCTTGATGAACCAATTACCAAATATTTCTTAGATTTTGTTTTGTAAATGAATGTACGGAAAGTTTCATCTTTTTCGTTGTAAATTAATTTATCGTTTTCTTGTTTTGAACCAAGTTTGTGCTGATATATTTTATCCGTTCTTAAAGTTTGTTCATCCTTGGTTGTGTAATAGAATGATTTTCCGTTATTAGCCCAAACCGTTCCACCATTTGTAACACTTATTACATCGGGCAAAAGTTTGCCGGTTCTCAAATCTTTGCAGTAAATAGTATATTTTCTGCGGCTGACCGTATCAACACCATAGGTTAAAAAGTTGTTATCTTCACTTACACTTAAACCGACGACTTTAAAAAAATTATAGCCTTCTGCCAATTCGTTTACATTCAGCATAATTTCTTCTTTTGCACTTAAGTTGTCTTTCTTTCTGCAATAAAGTGGATATTCCATTTCTTTTTCGTATCGGGTGTAATAATAATATCCGTTACTTTTATAAGGCACCGAACTGTCATCTTTTTTTATTCTGCCTATTATTTCTTCATAAATTTGTTCTTGGAATTTTTCCGTATGTTCCATTACGGAATTTAAGTAAGTGTTTTCAGCATTTAGATAATCAATAACTTCAGGATTTTTTCTTTCATTGAGCCAATAATAATTATCTATTCTTGTGTGATTGTGTTTTGTTAATTCTTTTTTGATTTTTTTTGCAACAGGAGGTTTTAGATCCTTATTGCTATTGTTGTTTTTACAAGAGAGTAATGTAATCATGATTATTAAAGAAATTAGAGTTTTGAAAATTTTCATATTTACTTCCTATTTTAAATTTAATATTAAAAATAATAATCTTTAAGTTAAAAAATACTATTAGTTTGGTAAACCCAGAAGAAATGATTTGCTGATAATGAGTAATACAAATTATTTATAGTCTAAGTTCTCAGTCGATCTTGTAAACAGAACAGAAACTAAATTTACAGTTTTTGTTAATTCTATTTAGGTTTTAGTTGTTGAAAAAAATATTAAGCTAAAAGAAATATGAAGGGGAAAATGAAATATTCAAATCTTAAGAAATTTTGTTAAAAATTCATATCCCATTTTTTAGGAGCAATAATAACCACAAATTCTCCTTTAACAGATTTGTTGCTAAGAGTAACTAAAATTTTATTTGGATAACCTGACCAGCATTCTTCAAACTTTTTAGTAATTTCTCTCTGAATTACAACAAACCGACTTGGCATATATTCTTTTAATTCTTTGAGAAGCCTTTCAATTCTGTAAACCGATTCGTAAAGCACAATTGTTCTCTCTTCTTCGGCAAGTTCTTTTAATTTCTTTTGTCGTCCTTTTTTTTGTGGAAGAAAACCTTCAAATAAAAATGAATCAGTTGGTAAGCCCGAAATACTTAAAGCTGCAATTGCCGCATTTGCTCCGGGAATAGCTGTAACCAAAATATCATTCTTAATTGCTTCATTTACTAATCGAACTCCCGGATCAGAAATTGTTGGTGTTCCCGCATCAGAAACAAGTGCACAGTTTGCACCTTTTAAGATTTTGTTAATTACCAAACTTAATTTATGCTTTTCGGATTGAGCATTAAATGAAATAAGATTGTTGGTTATTTTATATTTATTCAATAGTATCTTAGTGGTGCGTGTATCTTCGCAGACTATAAAATCTACATCTTTCAAAGTTTGTACAGCTCTAAAAGTTATATCATCTAAGTTCCCGATTGGTGTTGCAACAATGTAAAGATTTCCTTTTGTCATAGAGTTGTTTTCTGTTAAATTTTCTTCCGGTTAAGATAGTGAATTTGATTGAGAAAGGGAAAAGTGGATGCGGGCACAGAGATGTGAGATAAAAGACGAAAAAACATATAAAAGTAGAAAATTTGAAAATATTCGTATTCTAAATTATAACTTTCAAAATATAGAAAACTATTGCAACTTTTGAGCATTCTAATTCTTGCTGTTCTGTGTTTTATATTTTGCATATTCCGCAATTATCCTACAAAGGAAAAATCTAAATTTTCTTTGTAATAATTATTTAATTTCTTTTTTATCATAAAGTTTTCATTTTTGATAAGCGTAGGATCATGCTCGATAATATCGAAGGCAGCTTCTTTAGCTTTTAGTAGTATTTCGTAATCTTCTGTTAAGTCGGCAAATTGTAAATTAGGAAACCCGCTTTGCATTTTCCCGAAAATATCTCCCGGACCTCTCAGTTTCAAATCTACTTCAGATAAATCAAATCCGCCGGAATATTTTACCATTGCGTTCAACCTTATTTTTGATTTATGAAAATCAATCTGAGCTTTAGATAAATAATCAAAATTGAAATTAAAATTTTTCGTTTTTTTCGCAAGATCATTTTTTGTTACGAGAATACAATAGGCTTGTTTGTTACTTCTGCCTACTCTTCCTCGTAATTGATGTAGCTGCGATAATCCGAATCGCTCGGCATTGTTTATTACTATTATGTTTGCATCCGGAATATCAATTCCTACTTCAATAACAGTTGTTGAGATTAGTACATCAAACTCTTTGTCTTTAAACTTATGCATAACTTCATCTTTTTCTTTCCAACTCATTCTACCATGCAGTAAACCAATTTTCAAATCTTTGAAGTAACTTTCTTTTAGTTTGTTATAATAAACTTCAGCAGCTTTTAATTCTAATTTCTCTGATTCTTCAACGAGTGGATAGACTATGTAGGTTTGATAATCTTCTTTATTTTTCTCTATTATAAATTTGTAAATATCGGGTAAGCTTTCTTCACCTCTTAAAGCGGTTTTTATTTTAATTCTGTTCTTTGGCATTTTTTTTATTAAAGAAACATCAAGATCGCCATAGAGTGTCATCGTAAGAGTTCGCGGGATTGGTGTTGCAGTCATTATTAAAACGTCTGGAATATTTCCTTTGTTAATAAGTCTGCTTCTATGAGCAACCCCAAAACGATGCTGCTCGTCAATAATTACTAAACCTAGATTGTTAAATTCTACATCACCTTCAATTAAAGCGTGGGTTCCTATAAGGATTTGGGTCTTACCATTCTTAATATTTTCTTTTATCGCTTCTTTCTCTTTCTTTGTTGTACCTCCGATTAGTAATTCCAAAGAAATATTAATTCCCGAAAGCAGATTAGTTATAGAAATAAAATGTTGTGCTGCAAGAATTTCTGTAGGTGCCATTATTACTGTTTGGTAACCGTTACTTGCAGCAATCAATGCACTTATTACTGCAACAATGGTTTTCCCGCTGCCTACATCTCCTTGCAATAATCTGTTCATAGGTTTAGTACTTTGCATATCTGATTTTATCTCGGAAAGCACTTTTAACTGATCTTCGGTTAAGTTAAATGGTAAAGTATTGAGAAACTTAATTAAAATATTTTTATGTATATTGAATGAAATTCCTTTTTGATTGAAAAAATGTTTGTATTTACGAATTGCAACAAGAATTTCTAGATAGAATAATTCTTCAAACTTAAATCTGTTTTTTGAATGAATAAGAATTTCTTCATTTTCGGGAAAGTGTATATTTGCAACCGCTTTATTAATCGATAATAAATTATTTTCATTAATAATTTGTTTTGGAAGGGTTTCCGTGAGGAATTCAGAATATTCTTTAATAGCGTTACTGATTATTTTTCTTAATCCAATATCACCTATCTTTTTATTTTTTAATTCTTTCGAAATTGAATAAAAAGGAATTATCTTTCCTGTGTTTGTAAATCCTTTGCTCTCTTCTTCGGTAAATTTATCAAAATCTGGGTGTATAAATTGTAAGTTGCCATATTTGGTAAGCACGGGTTTCCCGGAAATTACAAAGAAATTGCTTTTATTAAAAACTGTTTTAAAATAATTTATTCCTTTAAACCATACAGCTTCAAATTCTCCGCTATTATCTTGAAATTGAACTTTAAATATTTGTCTTTTCGAATAATGAATTATTTCACTGTGTATTACTTCTGCAACGACTGTTAATTCACCGTCGTACTCGTTTAAAATATGATGCAAGATTTCTTGTACTGTTAGTATGTTGCTTCTATCTAAATATTTAGAGGGAAAAAAGAATAATAGGTTTTCAATTGTAGTAATTCCTATTTGAGAAAATGATTCTAATTTTTTAGGTCCAACACCACTTAGATATTGAATGGAATCATCAATCGATTTATTACTTAGCATCGAAATTAAAATTTAGTGTTCGGATTTCATATCACGTGCCATTAATTCATATGTACATTGAACAGGATCTTTATCTAAGAAAAGAGCATTATAAACTGCATCAACAATAGGTGTTTTAACTTCTAGTTTCCTGGCAAGCTGGTAGGTCGATCTACAAGTTTCAACACCTTCGGCAACCATTTGCATTGATTTTAATACTGATTTTAATTTTTTACCTGAGCCTATTTGTTCGCCTACATAACGATTACGACTATGTTTACTCATACATGTTACAATTAAATCACCAATGCCCGAAAGTCCGGAAAAAGTTTCAGGTTGGGCACCTAATTTAGAACCGATTCTAGAAATTTCGGCAATTCCTCTTGTCATTATTGCTGCTTTTGTATTATCCCCAAATTTTGCCCCGTCAACAATGCCTGCTCCAATAGCGATAACATTTTTTAATGCTCCACCAAGTTCAACACCAAGTAAGTCCGTTGAGTGATAAACTCTGAAATAAGAAGTTGTAAAAGCAGCTTGAATTTGTTTAGCCGTATCTAAACTTTCTGATGCAGCAACCAAAGCAGTAGGAATTTTTTTTGCAACTTCTTCAGCATGGCTTGGTCCGGAAAGTACTGCTATTTTATTAGTATTAATATCCGGAATTTCATCTTTTATAACCTGAGAAACAGTGAAGAACGAATCATGCTCAATTCCCTTGGCTACACTGACTAGAATAGCATTACGAATATCGTATTTTTTTATTTTAGTAAGCACGCTTCTTACAAATTGTGAAGGAATAGCAAGTATGATGATGTGCTGATTTTCAGTTGCTTCTTTTAAAGTATTTGTAATAAAAATTTCTTTTGGAATTTTTACCTTTGGTAAATATATTTTATTTTCTCGGTTTCGTTTTAACGTTTTATAATAACTTCGTTTAAATTCCCACAAAGTTACTTCGTGCCCGTTAGAAAGTAAAATAATTGATAAAGCTGTTCCCCAACTTCCGGCACCAATTACAGAGACATTCATTTATTTTTATTCTTTTTTGAAAATGATATTTTATTTTCCGTACCGTTAATTAGTCTTGCAACATTTGCTCTGTGTGTATAGACCACAAGTAAAGCTAGAGCAATTATAAATGGTAAAATGGAATGATAACTTTGTATATCAACACCAAATAAGTTTTCTCTAATAATCATTATAATTGGTACAGAAAGAGCAGCGGAAATAGAAGCCAAAGAGATATATTTTGTTGCATAGACGACAAGTACAAAAATACCGAGAGCCATTAACATATCCAAAGTAACAACAGAAACTAAAACCCCAAGACCGGTTGCAATTCCTTTACCGCCTTTGAAACCGGCAAAGATTGTCCAGATATGTCCGATAACAGCAGCAACTCCTGCAATAATTTGTACTAAAGTAAAATCATCAAAAGGTGTAGTGTTTGGGAAAGGAAAATCACCGAAATATAATCTACTTATAAAAACAACCGCAATAACACCTTTAAATGCATCCAATAATATTGTTAAAAGTCCATATTTCTTACCCAAAACACGGGAAACATTTGTTCCGCCGGCGTTTCCACTTCCGAAATTGCGTACATCAACACCTTTAACAACTTTTGTTAATATTATACTTGTTGGTATTGAACCAACCAAGTACGAAAGAATAATTATAAAAAGTAAATTTGGCATACATTCCTCAAAAACTATACAAATTTATATAAATAATAACTTATTTTCAATATATATATTTTACTTTCGAGTTAATTAAGATTTTCTTTAATTTAATTTTCCATAGTTCGTTTACGGAAACGAAAGTCTGGAACTTAATCTGGAGTTAATATCAATTTTTTTTCAATTAATCAAAAATTTATGGGGCTAATATACATTGATTCTGAATATATACAAAGTGTAGGTACTTAACAGTCTTGGTCGTGTCCGATAGGTTTAATTAAAATTAGAACTGTTACATAGACCTGAAAGTCTGTATCACAATAGTTAATAGAACTCTATGCGTGAGGATTAAATTTTACAATTGAGTTAATTAAATTAGTTAGTATTTTTCTGTAACTTTTCAAAAATGATTAAATCTTCTGGAGTTGTAATCTTAAAGTTGATAAATTCTCCTTCAACAATATTTATTTTGTAACCTGCATTTTTAACTAACATTGATTCGTCCGTTCCAATAAAACTTTGGGCAATGGCTTTATCAAATGCTTCTTTCAAAATTTTATAAGTAAAAATTTGAGGTGTTTGAACGTAATAAGTATTTGCTCTATCAACATAGTTGAATGAACTATTATTGTTATTTACCAAAGTGTCTCTCGCCTTTATAGCCACAACAGCATTCCCTTTTTCTTTGGCTGAATTTATTGCTTTGTTGAGTAAATTTTTGGAGAGTAATGCTCTTGCCGCGTCGTGGACTATCAGCAAATCATTTTTCTCGAAACTACAAGATATCAAGCCATTGTAAACCGAATCTTGTCTTTCTTTTCCACCTTCAACTATTTTTATAATTTTATGGAAATTATATTTTTCTTTAATTTCATGAAGCAAACTAAAATAATTTTTATTTGCAGAAATAATAATTTCATTAACTGAATTACACTTTTGAAATGTATCTAAAGTATAAGTAAGCAATTCTTTCCCCGATACTTTTACATATTGTTTTGGTACCGGGGAATTGAATCTTTTACCTATTCCACCTGCTGGTATTATGGCAGAGACTTTCATTTTATAAAATCAACATTCCATCGCCGTAGCTTAGAAATCTATATTTTTCTTTTAGTGCTTTTTTATAATTTCTTGTAACTGTATCGTAACCTCCAAATGCTGCAGTTAGCATTAAGAGAGTTGATTCAGGTTGATGAAAATTAGTAATTAATTTTTTTGTTATTTTAAATTCATATTGCGGAAAAATAAATTTGTCTGTCCAACCAAAATTTGGTTTTACAAAACCTTCTGCAGTTACGCTGCTTTCTAAAGCTCTAGTGGTGCTAGTTCCTACAACAAAAATATTTTTTTTGTTTTCTAATGCAGTATTAACTACCTTGGCAGTCTTATCAGAAATCTCAAAAAACTCCGAATCCATTTTGTGTTTGGTTAAATCTTCAACTTCTACTGGACGAAATGTTCCCAACCCGATATGTAGGATAACAGGTACAATTTTAATTCCTTTTTTCTTAATTTTTTTAATTAATGAGTCGGTAAAGTGCAAACCTGCAGTAGGAGCAGCTACGGAACCATCAACCTCTGCAAAAACAGTTTGATAATCTTCTCTATCAGATTTTTCAGCATTTCGTTTTATGTAAGGTGGAAGAGGTGTATTACCAATTTCTTCAATTGCTTTATAAATATTATCACCGGAATAATTTATTCTAACTGTTCTTCCTCGCGATGTTGTGTTATCAATTACTTCACACCAGAGATCATCATTAAAATAAATTCGATTTCCTATTCTTACTTTTCTTGCAGGATCTACAATAACATCCCAAATTTTTTCTTCGGGATTTAACTCCCTCAAAACAAATACTTCTATTTTAGCATTTGTACGTTCTTTTTGTCCGAATAATCGGGCTTGCATAACTTTTGTTTGATTAACAACCAATACATCGCCTTTGGACATATAATCTACAACGTCTTTAAATTTTTTGTGTTCAACATCATTAGAGTTTTTTTCGAACACCATTAATCTTGCTTCATCCCTTGGTTTTACGGGATATTTTGCAATTGCAGTTTTCGGAAGCGTGTATCTAAAATCAGATAATTTCATTTATTCTCCTTCTTCAATACATTGAATCTTATGGATTTATAAACTTGCCCGAATTTTTATTTCGGGCAAATAATGTTTGTATAAAATACTATTTTACTTTTCGTAAAGCAGCTCTTGCAGCAGCTAATCTTGCTATAGGAACTCTAAAAGGAGAACAGCTTACATAGTTCAATCCTGTTCTATGACAAAATTCGACAGACTCAGGTTCACCGCCATGTTCGCCGCAAATACCTACTTTAAGTTTAGGATTAACTTTTCTACCTTTTTCAGTTCCGATTTCAACTAATTTACCTACCCCGTTTTGATCTATACTTTCAAAAGGGTCTCTTGGTAGAATATCTTTTTCTACATACATAGGTAAGAATTTACCGGAGTCATCTCTCGAAAGACCAAAGGTTGTTTGCGTTAAATCGTTTGTTCCAAAACTAAAAAATTCGGCAACAGTTGCAATTTCATCTGCTGTTATTGCAGCCCTTGGTAACTCAATCATAGTTCCTACCAAATAGTTTACTTTTTTGCCTTTTTCTTTGAATACTTCTTTAGCAACTCTTCTTACAATTCCTTCTTGAATTTTTAGTTCATTAACATGTCCTACAAGAGGAATCATAATTTCGGGTTTAACTTTAATGCCTTTTTTTGCAACGTTAACCGCTGCTTCTAAAATTGCACGAGCTTGCATTTCAGTAATTTCAGGATAAGCCGTGCCAAGTCGGCAGCCTCTAAAACCAAGCATAGGATTAAATTCGCTCAATGATTTAATTTTATCTTTTATCTGTTTTACAGAGAGCCCCATTGTTTCAGCCATAACTTTAATGTCTTTTTGTTCGTGAGGTAGAAATTCGTGCAACGGAGGATCTAATGTTCTGATAGTAACAGGTCTGCCTTTCATAACTTTGAAGATTCCTTCAAAATCATTTCTTTGATTTGGAAGTAATTTTGCAAGTGCTGCTTTTCTTCCTTCTTCATCTTCCGCAAGAATCATTTCTCTTACTGCAATAATTCTATCTCCTTCAAAAAACATATGCTCTGTTCTTGTTAGTCCTATACCTTCTGCACCGAATGCAATTGCATTTGCTGATTGATCTGGTTCATCTGCATTAGTCCTAACACCGAGAGTTCTTACCTTATCAGCCCAAGACATTAAATCTTTATAAGTCTTATAAACTTTTGATTTTTTTTGAGCTAATTCTTTTGTAATTAGTACTTGCACAACTTCAGATGGTTTTGTTTGAATTTTTCCTGCAATAACTTCACCTGTTGAGCCGTCTATTGAAATATACTCTCCTTCTTTTACAATAAGATTGGAGTTGGTTACTTTCATGGTTCCTTTTTTATAATCGATTTCTAAAGCACCACAGCCTGCAACACAAACTTTACCCATTTGGCGGGCAACGAGAGCAGCATGAGAAGTCATACCGCCTTTAGCCGTTAAAATACCTTCGGAAGCGTTCATTCCTTTAATATCTTCGGGAGAAGTTTCTATTCTAACTAAGATTACTTGCTCGCCTTTGGCAGCCATTGCTTCTGCATCTTGAGCCGTGAAAGCAACTTTACCTGAAGCAGCACCGGGGCCTGCGTTTAATCCTTTAGCAAGAAGTTTGCCTTCGGAAACTGCTTTTTCTTTTTGAGCCGAATCAAAAATTGGTCTTAACAATTGGTTTAATTGTTCAGGTTCAATTCTCATTAAAGCATCTTCTTTAGAAATTAATTTTTCTCTTACCATATCAACTGCAATTTGAATAGCTGCAAATCCAGTCCTTTTACCGACTCTTGCTTGAAGCATCCAAAGTTTTCCTTGTTGAATTGTAAACTCAACATCAATCATATCTTTATAATGTTTTTCCAGCTTCAATCTGATATTATCTAATTCTTTATAAATTTTCGGATTATCTCTTTTCAATTCGGCAATTTTGTGTGGTGTTCTAACACCTGCAACAACATCTTCACCTTGAGCATTAAAAAGATACTCACCGTAAAAAACATTTTTACCGGAAGCGGGATCTCTCGTAAATGCAACACCGGTTCCGGAATCTTCGCCCATGTTTCCAAATACCATTGATTGAACATTAACTGCAGTACCCCATTCGGCGGGAATATTATTTAACTTTCTGTAAACAATTGCTCTATCGTTCATCCATGATTGAAATACTGCACCGATTGCACCCCACAGTTGTTCTTCAGGATTTGTAGGGAAGTTATATCCGGTTCTTTTCTTAATTTCATCTTTATATTCTTGAACTAATTCTTTAAGATGTTCAGCGGTTAATTCTGTATCTTTTTCAATTTTGTTCTTTTTCTTTTTAGCTTCAAGAATTACTTCAAAAGGATCTAAGTCATGTTTATCCTCCGGCTGTAAACCAAGAACAACATCGCCGTACATCTGAACGAATCTTCTGTAGGAATCGTAAGCAAATCTTGGATTATTTGTTCTTTCAATTAATCCTTCTACGGTTGTATCGTTTAAACCAAGATTAAGGATTGTATCCATCATACCGGGCATAGATGCACGAGCACCGCTTCTTACGGAAAGGAGTAAAGGATTCTTTTTATCTCCGAATTTTGCTCCCATCTCTTTCTCAATTTTTTTAAGAGAATCGAGTACTTGCTTTTTTAATTCTTTAGGATATTTTTTCTTATTATCGTAAAAGTAAGTACATACTTCCGTAGTAATTGTAAAGCCTGCAGGAACAGGTAAACCGAGATTAACCATTTCTGCAAGATTTGCTCCTTTACCGCCAAGTAGATTTTTCATCTCGGCTTTACCGTCTGCTTTTTTGCCACCAAAAAAATAGACATACTTTTGTTTTTTTGTTTTTGACATATTTACCTCTTATATGTTTAATTTAATATAGTTTTGAATTTAATAATTCGTAAAATGATTTTGCTTCTTCAAATTCCAATTCAATTTTCAAATAATAGATGTCAATATCATCTAACTCTTTACTGTAGTTCATTAACTTAACTGCATCTTTATGAGTTGTTAAAACCGAATGCGAATTTGTATCATAAAAAGTTTTTCTAATTTCTTCTACTTCTTTAATTGTGTATGATTTATGGTCTTTATAACATAATTTGTTATGTATATTTATATTATTTTCTGTTAAAGATCTTAAGAAAGAAAAGGGTTTTGCAATTCCGCATACAACTAAACTATTTTGTCCTTCAAATTCTTTTGTGTCGTAAGATTTATTGTTTTTAACATCACAAATATCTTTTACTTTGTAATATGTGTAATAAATTGGTTTATCCATCATATATTTTTTTACTTTAAGCGGAATTGTAATCTTAGGCGAAAATTTTCTGTTGATTACAACTACATCGGCTCTACTTATGGCATCGAATGGTTCTCGCATTGAACCGGTAGGAAGTAAGCTTTGGTCAAAAGAATTTACATTACTTAAAAACCTTTGTTCAATCATTAAAATATCAAAATTTTTTCCAATCCATCTGTGTTGAAAACCGTCATCGAGAATTATTGTATCGAGATTAACATCAGTCAGAAATTTTTTCGCTCCATCAACTCTTTTTTCTGAAACAGCGGTTGCCACATTACATTCTTGTGCAACGAGTATTATTTCATCACCGGCTTGGTTTACATCACTTAAAATCTCATTCTCTTTTGATGTTAAAATATATCCGTTGGATTTCCTCCCATAGCCTCTGCTCAAAACTCCTACTTTTTTTCCTCTATTTTTTAAATAGTTTGTTAAGTGCATAACCAATGGTGTTTTCCCTGAACCACCGACTGTTAAGTTACCTACGGAAATTACTTTTGCATTCACATAAGTTTTGGTAAAATAGTTTTTATCGAATAAATAGTTTCTGATATTTATAATAAATCTATAAATAAATGAAAAAGGGGATAGTATGATTCTTAAAATCTTAATCAAATTGAATTTACCTTGTTTTGAATTTTTATGAGTTCATTATTAATATTTTTTATTGTTGAATTTGTTTCATCATAATTTAATTCAGAGTTTACATAAATCGGTTCGGAATAATAAATATTAACTTTGCTAAAGAAAATCGGTATTTCGAAACTATCCCAACTTTTTAATTGAATTTTTTTGTTATACTTAATTCCCATAAGAATTATAGGAGTTTCGGTTTTTTTTGCTAATATAACTGTACCTGCTTTCATTTCTTCTTTTGGTCCTTTTGGCCCATCGGGTGTAATTGCAATGTTAGCATTATTTTTAACTTCGGAAATTAATTCATTCAATATTTTTTTACCGTTTTTACTGCTCGAACCTCGTTTAACTTTGTAATTCCACTTTAATAATATATTTGATAGAATTTCACCGTCTTTACTTTGACTAACGATTGTACTTGGTTTATACTCTTTCAACAAAAACCAGCCGGCTAGCATTTTACCATGCCAAAAAGCAAAGATTGCGTTCTTATTTGCTTTTTTTAATTTCTTTAAATGTCCCGAATTGTATTCTTGATATTTTAATGTTTTACATAGCAAATTTATAATTTTAAAAGCAAAATTATTACCTGCAACTCTTAAAAATTTTTGTTTAACTTTTTTAATTGGCATTTAATTCTGCATAAATTATTTCAGCAGCCTTTTTACTCGGATTACCTTTGGTCTTTAGTTTTTCTTTAATCAGTGATAATTCAAACTTTAACTTATTATATTTGTCATTATTACTTAATATTTCTTTTGCATTGTTGAAAATATTTTTTTTATTTACCTCATCTTGAACTAACTCTTTAATGATAGTTTTTTCGGCAACAATATTAACCAAAGCAATATTTTTTATTTTGATTAATGCTTTCCCAATTAAATAAGTAAGATAATTGGTTTTATAAACTACAATAAACGGACTACCAATAATTGCAGCTTCCAAAGTTGATGTCCCGGATTTAACAATAGAAAAATCAGAGTTTTTTAATAAGTTATAAGTATCACCTTTGATAATTTTGAAATCAAAATTATTTGTAAACTTGCTGATAAAGTTTTCTTCAATATTATCAGCGCATGCAACTACCGTCTGCATATTAAATTCATCTTCAATCATTTTTGCAGAAGACAAAAGACTTCCCAAAATTTTTTCAAGTTCTTGTTTTCTACTTCCAGGCATTAGCAAAAGAATTTTTTTATTTTTAGTTAAGTTATATTTTTTGCACAACTCTTCTTTTGTTAGAAAATCATATTCATCAAATTTTTTTACGAGTGGATGCCCTACAAAATTTACGTTTACATTATTATCTCTATAAAGTTTTTCTTCGAAAGGGAAGAAGACAATCATTTTACTTATGAGATTTTTAATTTTTTTTATTCTTCCTTCGCCCCAAGCCCAAATTTGAGGGGAGATATAATATAAATTCTTAACATTATTTTTTTTGAAAGATTTTGCCATACTTAAATTAAAGCCAGGATAATCAATAAGAACAGCATGCTTAATATTTTCAGCTTTCACAAAATTCATTAAATCTTTTTTTACCTTTCTAATAAACGGAAGATGTTTTATTACTTCGGCAAAACCAAGAAACGACATGTCTTTTATATGGTATAAATTCTGCATTCCTTCTGCAGACATTTTATTGCCGCCAATGCCATATAGTTCAATATTGTTATCAATTTTTTTTAATTCACGAATTAATGAAGAACCATGTAAATCGCCTGATGCTTCTCCAGCAATAATGAGTAATTTTTTTTTCAAATTTTACTGCCAATTTTTTTATTCGTCATTTTATAGTTTGTTTTCCTAAGTAAATTATCCTTGCATATAAATTTCTTTTCTTTTTTGATATGCGATGTTTCGCTTTTTAATTTTTTTCTTGGTTCTTAATTGTTTAACTATTCGCAATACATCATAAAAATTGTTGAAAGGATAATAAGGGATACTGTTTTGCTCACAAAATTTTAATAGTGATTTTTTTGCAAAAATATAATCGCAGTATTGAGCTGCACATGTATCCGACCAACCATCACCTATGTATATTGTTATATCATCATCAGCAGAAGTATTAAGAATATCATTTCTTTTACAATTTGCACATTTTGTACATTCTTCATCAGTATAAGGAAAAGAGGGAATCAGATTATTATTCTCATCGAAACTAAGTTTATTAGAATAAATATTAAGATGTCGGAATCCTTCTCTTTCGCTTATTTTATTTATATAGTAATCTAATCCGTCACTTACAATGGTTAAGGAAAAGTTGTGTTTACGGGAATAATCAAGAAACTCCATAAAGTAATCGTCAATAGACATCTCACTAAGAAATATATCAAAAATATTTTTATCAAAATTCTTTATAGTCTTACATAATTCTTCCCAAACCTGCTTTGAATTTATTTCGTCATTAAGCCATCTAATTATAATTTTTTTGGCATCTTCAGGATTTCCAAACTCAAGGAACATCTTTTCACCAATATCCTGCGATGTTATTGTTCCATCAAAGTCTATGTAGATTTTAAATTCACGTGATAGTTCTTTGTTCATTATACTACTACATCCAATTCTTCGTTAAATTGAACTCCGACAAGTTTGGAAATTCCTTCTTCTTGAATTGTAACGCCATACATATTTTCAGCGGCTTCCATTGTTCTTTTATTATGGGTAACAATAATAAACTGAGTATTATCGCTAAACTCTTTTAAGAGTCTTGTAAATCTATCGATATTTGCATCATCAAGAGGAGCATCAACTTCATCCATAATGCAAAAAGGACTTGGTTTTACGAGATATATTGCAAATAATAACGCTGTAGCAGTAAGTGTTTTTTCACCACCGGATAATAGTTCAATTCCAGTTGGGCGTTTACCTTTTGGTTTTGCAATAATTTCAATTTTTGCTTCAAGCGGATCTGCATCTTGTTCGAGCAGAAGGTCAGCTTCATCTCCGGGATTGAATAATGTTTGGAAAATATTCTTGAAGTTTGAACGAATTTCTTCAAAGGTTTGCAGAAAAACCGTTTCAGCAGATTCGTTAATTTCTTTTATCGTTTTTATTAAATCTCTTTCGGAGTTAATAAGATCATCTCTTTGCTTTAATAAAAATTGCAGCCTTTCGTTTTCTTCTTCATATTCAGAATATGCCAATAAATTTATTGGGCCTAATCTTTTTATTTGTTCTCTTAACCTATGTACTTCATCCGAAACAAATTTGAAATCAAAATCATCAATATCATGAAATTCTTTTAATTGTAACTCAAAATTATATTCTTCTTGAATATGATTGATTAAATTTTCTAACCGGATTGATATTTCTTTTTGCTTAATGTTTAGTTCATGAATTGAATCGGAAATAGTCTGTCGGCTGTTTCTAATTTGATTAAGTTTTTCTTCATATTCGTGAGATTCATTTTTCTTGGAGTTAAGCTGATTTTCAATCTCTTTAATTTTATCAGATAAAATATTTTTTTCTCCGGTTACTTCATCGTGTTCTTCTCTGCCATTTTCAATTAATTCCACAATCGATTTTATTTCGAAATGTGACTTTTCAATTTCTGTTTTTAATCTGCTTATTGAATTTGATAATGATTCTTTTGTTTCATAAGATTTTTTTAACAAATCTTTTTTATTGTTGCGTGTCCCTTTAATTCTTTCAAGTTCAATTTTTGAATTATTAAATTCAGCATTCAGTTCAGAAAAACTATTTTCTTCATCTTGTAATGAATTCTCAAAATCGAAAAGTTCGGTTTTAATTATTTCAACTTCGCTTGTTCTTAAAGTGAAATTTTTATTTAATGAAATTATATTTTGTTCCGATGAATTTATTTCGTTCACAATACCTTGAATTTCCGAACGAATTTTTTCAATATCCTGCTCCGATTTTGCTTTCTCATATTCCATTTGCGAATATTGTTTATCAATATTATTAATTTCATTGAGAAGAATTTTGCCTTGCTCGGATAAAACTTTCAGATTTATTTTACTGATTTCCTTTTCTTTATTTTCTATTTCAGCTCTAAGTGAAATCAGGTTATTCTCTAATGCAGGAAGCTCATCTTTTAGTTCATCTAATAATTTTTTTCTGCCAAATAAAGAATCCTCTTTTTGTGTAGAAAACCCTGATTCAACGATGCCATTATTTTTTATAAAATCACATTCTAAAGTGATAAAGTGAAAATTTTGATACTTTGAACTTAAATTAAGTGCAGTTTCGGTATTATCAACAACAGCTATATTTTTAAGATATTGTTCAAAAAATGGATGCCATTTGCTTTCGGTTTCTATAAAGTTAATTGCCCAATTTATAAAACCGGATTCTTTTTCTAATTTTCTCACTTTCTTTTTATGTAAGTAATTACCTATTCTATCAGAAAAATTTAATTTGGTGTAAGAGTATCTGTTAAAAATAAAAGCAGCTTTGCCGAGTTCATTCTTTTTAAGATAATTTATTGCATTAAGCAAATCGTTTTTGCTTTGGATAACCAAATTATCTAAAATATTTTTCAAAACATTTTCAATAAGAAGTCTATATTCTTCTTTTGGCAGACCAATATCTGCAAGCATAACTTTTTCATTTTCTGTCCAACCGTTACTTTCCAGTAATGACTTAGCTCCTTTAGAAACACCTTCCAAGTTGGTAAGCAATGTTTGAAGAAGTTCAATTTTATCTCTAATATTCAAGATTGTATTTTTCTCTTCAGATTCTCTTACTCTTAATTTATTAAGTTCGGTTTCTAGTTTTTCTTTTAATTCTGCATTTTTAGTGTAATTATTTTCTGCTTCTTGAAATTTTATTTCAATTTGTTTTTTCTCATTTTCAAGGTCTTCTAAATAACCGACACTTTTAGCAATAGTCGATGTTAATTTTTGAATATTATTATCTAACTTTGTAAGTGTTTCTGTTGCCGTGTCTTTTTGTTTTTTATAGTTATTCAATTCCATCGACAAAGCGGAAATATTTTGTTGAGCCGAATTATAAGCACTATTTTTTTCTTTAAAGACTTGTCGTTTTTTATTTAATTCTTCTTTTCTTTTGTTAAGTAGTTCTTCTTTTTGTGTTACTTCATTTTCTTTCTCAAATATTGTATTATTTAACTTTTCAATATCAGAGTTGAAATCAATAATATTTTGTTCGGCTTCTTCTTGCTGCTCTTGATACTCTTCAATGTTATTTTCGAATCTTGAAATATTATTTGATAATGATTTTTGTCTTTCTTCGGAGACTGAAATATTTTTTTGAATATTGTGAGATTTGTCGTTTAATTCATTAAATCTTTGTGATTTGTTTCTGTACTCCGTTTCAATTTCACTTATCTCGGTTCTGAAAGTAAAGAGTTGTTTCTCAATTTCTTTAATGTTTGTATCAATTTCATTTTTTTCATTTGTTAATGAGCCGTTCTTTAACTTAAAACTATCTAATTGAGTATTAAATTTTAAAAATTCTCTTTCTGAAAGTCCGAGTTCTTTTTCCTTTAGTTCGGTTTGTACTTTATTATATTTATCAGCTTTTTTAGCTTGCCTTTCAAGTGAGCGCACGGTTTTTTCAACTTCGGAAATTATATCGTTTACTCTTGTTAAATCCTTTTTAACATCGTCAAGTTTATTAAGCGAAAGCCTTCTTCTATGCTTGTATTTATTAACTCCGGCAGCTTCTTCAAACATCTTTCTTCTTTCATCTGCTTTGTTGCTTAAAATTGTTTCAATCATTTTAAGCTCAATTACGGAATAAGCATTTGTTCCCATTCCCGTATCCATAAAAAGATTTGTTATATCTTTTAAGCGACAAATATTTTTATTCAGCAGATATTCGCTTTCGCCGGATCTGAATATTCTTCTAGTGATTGTTACTTCGGAAAAATCCGTGGGGAGAAGTCCACGGTCATTTACGATTGTAAGCGAAACTTCCGACATTCCCATAGGTTTTTTATTTTGAGTCCCGTTAAAAATAACGTTTTCCATTTTATCACTTCGTAATGTGCTGCTTTTTTGTTCTCCGAGGCACCATCTGATTGCATCCACAATATTGGTTTTACCGCACCCGTTAGGACCTACAATTCCGGTAATTCCTTTTGTGAAATTTACTAAGGTTTTATTAGCAAAAGATTTAAATCCAAAAATTTCAAGTTTTGAGAGATGCAAATTATTTTCCCGTTAAAGTTAAATGTTGTTTAATCGTCAGCTCTAAATAATCATAAAAAGAAACTGAATATTGAAAGTAAATTCCTACAACCAGTAGTACTAAAGCAATTGTTAAAAATGAATATAAATATACGAACATTGGTCTTACATCAAATATAACATATATACCTTTTAGAAATCTTTGAAAAATCCAGATATGAAAAAGTATAAGCACGATAAATATAATGCTGTTGTAAGTCTTTAAAAGTAAAATTTTATAGAGAATTGCCTCAACCGGAAGTAAAATTACCAAAGGTAAAAACGCCCAAATTGCTATAGTAAAAACACTTGAATAGAGAACTCGGTTTTTTACAAAAAATGATGATAAATGAACCAGAAAACTAATTATAAAAAATAATCCCACGGAAAGAGCATACAAATAAATGAAAGCTTTTTGCGGATGCCAAGCCAACATACCTACAAATGCACTAAATTTATAACTGCCGAATGCAAGAATTATCTTTTCGAAAAGAATACTGACTCTAAAAAAATAAAGAAGAATTGTAAGCAATAATGCATTTGCTCCTGCAGTTAAAATGAGAAGAATAGTAGAGTGAAATCCTGATAGAATTCTTTGATCTCTAATATCCGCAAAAAAGTTATAGGGTCGCAGCAAAGCTCTTGTTGCATCTTCTCTAAATTTTCTTTTTGAGTTCATAAGCAATGCAATACTAACCGAAATAATTAAAGCTATAATTAAAAATAATAAAGGGACATTTTCGTTATTACTGCCAATAGGTACGGAAACTTTCCCATCAGAGAGTAGTTTCGATTTTATTACATTGTAACTTATTCTTGGTTTGTTGCTTGTATCGGAAAATAAACCGATTTTATAAATATTATCTGTGTTATAGCCAGCAAAGAAGGGAGTATAATCACCGGAGTAATCAAACATTGTATTAAGAACAAAACCAACCAGCTTAGTACTTTTTGTGATAGAAATAATATCACTAAAGAATTTTGCTTGTCCTTCGAAAGAATATTTGTTTAAGTATCCGTTTGTTGTTCCGTTGTAAGTAGGATAAGTTGCTTCACTTATTATATAGAGCAAAGTATCGTTTCCATTTTTTGAACTTAGCTTATCTTGTAAAAAATTCGGGATTTTTCCATAAAGTTCGATTCCGTAAATATCGGCATCTATCTTTGGATTGTCATTTATTCCGAGAAGCGAAGTAAAAGTGAGTTTTCCTGGCGAAAGTTTTTTGATAATTTTGTTAGTGAAAGAAATAAAATTTCTATGCTTTTCGGAATTACTTAAGAAAGAACCGCCTGCCGAGTAACCGATAACATTTTCAAATTTATCGTATGTAGAAATTGCTCTTGTTAAAAATGATTTTGCTCTATCTCGAAAATTATTATTTACTGTAAAATTTTCAGGTACGGAATTTAAAGGTAACTCAATTAGAGCTAAAAGTCCGTACTTTTTACATAAATACACAGTATAAGGATGAGGAAACCGCTTGGAGAATCGTACAAAATTGAAACCCGTTTCCTTAATAATTTTTATGTCTTCTTCTATTGTTTTGTATTGATAATTATTTCTTAAATAAGTTACACCATTTAAGTTTAATTTATCTCCGTTAAGCAGTAATTTATTTTTTTCTTTTTTGAAGTTAAAAAATGTTATATCCTTTCTAAATTCATCAAAAACATAACCCTCGCCGTTTGTAAGTTTTACCGATAACTCATAAAACAGTGGAGAAGTAGGTTTCCACTTTTCTATTTTACGCAAACGTACATAAAAATTACTTGAATAATTTTTAGCCCTAAGAGGATTTATATTCCAAATATTAAAATAGACTCTGGAAGTATCTCCGGTAATTTTCAGTTCGGCTTCCAGTTTAAAGCGTTTGTCAAAATTTTCGAGAAGAGAATCAGCAACTATTTTTTTGAAGTTTTTTAAATCTACTGTGAAATTTAACCTGCCTTTGTAAGGCTTTTTATCACCTTTAAGATTATAACTTATTTTTTTTATTCCTACTTTTGGTCTGTAAGATAAATAAATATCACTAAGAATTCCGCCTGCATTTTTTGTAAAATAAAATCTTTGCAAAAGAGGAATAGTATTCTCGGCATCAACTGAATATTGAATTTTTACTCTAAGAATATTTGGTGAATCATGAAGTAGGATTTGTTCACTAATTGGTATGGAAAAGGGCAGTTCACCACCCGGATGTTTATAAATTGCGGCATTATTTAAGAAAATTTCAGCCGAGTAATTTAGTCTTAAAAAGTTGAGAGTATATTCTTTTAACTTAAAATCTTTTTCGGAAATTGTAAACTCTCTTTCAAAAATTATTTCAGCTTCCGAGGTAAAACTTAATGGAAAAGAAACCTTAAAACTATTTTCAGGTGTTTCTTGTAGAAAAGCATTCCAATCATTATTCAGATTTATTATGCCTCTTGATTTTGTTAATCCGAAAAATAAAGAATCGGAAATTTGCTCAAAACTCGAATTAAATTGTTTTAGTTTAAGTTGTGCAAAAATAGATTGAAAAAGCAGTAAGACTAGTAGAAAAGTTATTCTTCTCAATGTAACTTCCGTATGTTAAAAATCTAATATAAAACTACTAAGATACTAAAAAAAAGAGGGAAAATCAATTAGAAAATTATAAGGTAAGTTGTTTGTTTATAAGATGTTAATGAAAGTAAGAAAACTTTATTAAATCAATTTAAAATTACCACATTTTCGGCATACGAAAAGAGAAGAAATTGTAAATGATTGTAAAATGATAATTTATAAGAAAAGAGCGGAGAGGGCGGGATTCGAACCCGCGGTAGAGTATAACCCCTACGACGGTTTAGCAAACCGTTGGTTTCAGCCACTCACCCACCTCTCCAAGCTGGAAATTTATTTTAGAATTTTATTAAACACTTTTATAACTTTACCCAAACCTTAAAAAGCTGAATGTCAAATATAATTATTTTTATTCAAAAGTAAAATTATTTTGTAAGTTTATTAACTTTCTTAACCAACAATGGTTGGTGCTTATTTTAAGTATAACACTCAGATTGGCATTTATAATTTAATGTCAATTAATTTTGATGTAAATTGACATTAAATTTTCTGAAATTATGTTGTCAAAAAGAGTCCTTGGAAATCAGAACTAATAATCTTATTTTAAACAATATAATTATCATTTATTAAATATAGAAATCGGAATGAATATGAAAAAAACAACACTACTTTTGAGTCTAATAGTTTTATTAATTATTGGATGTTCTGATAATAAGAATGAAGTTAAAAAGCTTGGAGCTGACGCACCTAAAAGAAATTTTGATGCACCTGCAAAAGGAACATATGATTTTATTTGTTCTTTCCCTGGACACTGGGCAACTATGCAAGGAAAATTTATCGTTGAATAAATTTTAAATAATTTTACTGATACTGCTCTAAAGTAAAATAGTAAATATTAAAGTATAAAGAATTAGCTTTTGAGGCAATTCTTTATACTTTTATTAATTGAAATAGTTATTCTTATTTTGAATAAATACTCATTGTTTCTTAACCTAAATAAAGAAATTGTAATATGAAAACAAAAATTAAAGTATGTTATTTATTTATGCTTTTATCATATTGCAGTTTTGTATTTAGAGTAATATTCCCTTTAGTTGATTATGCTGTTAACTATAAATTTATTACCGAAGAACTTTGTGTTGAACGAAACAACCCGTCTAATACCTGTCATGGTAAATGTCATTTAACAAAAGAAATACAAAAACAAGTTAATCCAAATGCCAATGAAGAAAAACTTGTTACGGTAGATTTTATTAAAATTTCTCATTATCTAAAATACAGAAACCCAAATGATTATTTTTTACCAGTTAATAGATCGCTTAGAATATTTAATATAAACTTATCAAAAAATCCCAGTTTAGAACCTCTCTTACAACCTCCAGAATATGTTATTTAAATATCGAAAATATTTTTATAACTAAATAATAAGGAGGAAATAATGCTCAAAAGAACATTATTTATTCTCATTTTAGGTTTATTATTACTTCCTATAATTAATGAGGCTCAAGAAAAAAAAGCAGCAATCAAACTTTTAGATGATTCTTCGGAAGAACCAATTATTGGTGCTCATTTTAAGTATAACACACAGATTGGTGTTTCTAATATTGATGGAATTATTTTTCTGAGATATAAAGTGAATTCAAATCTGGAATTATCTCACTTACAATACGGAAAATGGCAATTATCTGATTCTCAAGTTTTAGATGCAATTGAAACCGGTGTAATTTACAAAGCAGAGAAACCTGTAAATCTTCAACCTGTTACTGTAATTGCATTACACCCGAAATCTAATGAACAAGAAACATTTGGATTAAGTGTTAAAGATAAACTTTCCCATGATGGCGGATCGGTTTTAGCACAAACCGCTGCAATAAATACAATACGTAAAGGTGGCAATTATGGATTTGATCCGATATTAAGAGGATTTAAATATGATCAATTAAATATCGTAATTGATGGTGCTCAATGTGCATCCGCTGCTTGTCCAAATAGAATGGATCCGCCGATTAGTCAAATTGCACCAAATATGATGGAAAAAGTTGAAATATTCAAAGGTCCTCATTCGTTGCGTTATGGTTCTTCTTTTGGAGGAACAATTAATTTTGTTTCATCGTCTCCTAAATTTTCTGCAAAGAATAAAACATACGGTAGAATTTCTGGAAGTTTAGAAAGCAATGGTGGAATTTACAGAACAGAAGGTATGATTGGTTATAGAATTAAAAATTTTGATATAGGAATTTTAGGTTCTTTTTCCAAAGGTAATAATTATACAGATGGTAAAGGACTTGAAATTCCATCAGCTTTTCAAAGAGCTAGTTTTGGTACCAAAATTGGAATAAAGTTGAATAATGATCATTTATTAAATATTTCCCTTACAAGAAATATTGCTGATAATGTTGATTTTGCGGCACTTCCAATGGATTTAGCTTCTGATAAAACCACTTTATTCAATGTTAAATATAAATACCAAATTAATGGTAATTTTCTAAGATCTTGGAATACCGCTTTCTTCGGTACTTTTGTAGATCACAGAATGGATAATTTATCTAAAAATCTTAATCCAAGAAAGGTTAACGCAATAACAAATGCTGATACTAAAAATTTTGGCGGACGTACTGAAGGTAGTTGGCTTTTCAAAAAGGGAAGACTATATGCAGGTAGTGATTTTAGAGTTGAACAAGCTGATGGCATAAGAACCAGAAAGTTTTTAATGGGAAAAATGGCTGGTAAAACTTTAAAGGATAATGTATGGAATGGTGGAAGAATTACCAAAATAGCTGCTTTCGGAGAATATCATCATCTGTTTGATTCTTTTAACCTTATTTTTTCAGGAAGAGTAGAATATAATAATGCTAAAGCAACAAACTTAAATGAGAACTTCAAAGTTAAAAATAATGAAACTACTTCAACAGATATAAATCCAAGTTTATCTGTAGGAGTATTAAAGAAGATAAATGAAGACATTACATTGGGGCTTTGGTTAGGCAGAGCTCAAAGAAGTGGCAGTATTACAGAAAGATATATTAATTCTTTTCCTGTAGGTTTAGACCCATATGACTTGTTTGGGAATCCTTCATTGGAGCCTGAAATAAATAATCAATTAGATTTTACAGCTTTGTTTAAAACTAAAAATACAATTATCGATTTTAATGCTTTTGTATCGTTTTTAAATGATTATATTTCTTCTGAGATTGATGAGAACCTAACTCCAACAATGCCTTCAAGTCCTGGAGTAAGAAGATACAAAAATATAGATAAAGCAATTATGATGGGATTTGAAATAAATTGGAATCAAAATTTAGCTTACGGGTTACAACATAACTTAGCCATAGCATATACATTTGGTGAAGATCAAGTTATAAATAAACCTTTACCAGAAATTGCTCCACTTGATTTTAGATATGCAGTTAATGGAAGTTATTTTGAAAATAAAGTTAGACCTGAAATTCAATTTAGACATGTAATTGCCCAGGAAAGAGTTTCATTAGCATTTGGTGAAAATACAACACCTTCGTTTTCAACAATTGATGCAAAAATTACTTATCAATATAATAAACTTATTGGTGCAACATTTGGAGTTCAAAATTTATTTGATGAAACTTATTATGAACATCTTTCAAGAAATGTTTTAGGAACTGATGGTGCAATTTATGCCCCTGGTAGAAATTTATATTTATCACTTATTATTGATTTAATGTGAAATGATTTTAGAAAATCGGAATTAATAATCCTATTCAAAGCTGTAAAACTATTGCTATTAATAATAAAAAATTAGAGTAATTTGAAAAGAAGAATACTACTTTTGAATTTTATAATTTTATTAACCATTGGATGTTCTGATAACAAAAACGAAATCAAAAAACTTGAATTTGATGCAAAATAGATATATGATTTTATATGTTCTTTCCATAAGTATTGAGCAGTAATAACCTTATTGAATATAATTATAGTTCTAACTCCACTTATCGGAACTTTATTTTGGGTAATGTATTATTATAACTCAAGAGAATTTATTGAACTTTTACTTTCCCAACCACTAAAACGAAAAAATATTTTTCTTGGTCAATATTTGGGAATTAGTCTTTCATTGGCTTTAAGCTTAGTAATTGGACTCGGAATTCCATTCCTGGCTTATGGATTATTTACTTCTGCGGAAATTTATAACTTCTTCTCACTTTTACTTATTGGTGCACTTCTTACTTTTATTTTTGTTGCCCTATCATATATAATTGCATTGTTGTTTGAAGATAAAATTAAAGGTTTTGGATTTTCAATAATTACATGGCTATTTTTTGCAGTAATTTATGATGGATTATTTTTAATACTACTCTTAATGTTTGATGATTATCCATTAGATAAATTTGCATTATTTGCATCTATATTTAATCCTATCGATTTATCAAGAATTTTGATAATATTAAAATTAGATATTGCAGCATTACTTGGATATACTGGTGCTGTTTTTCAAGATTTTTTTGGTACTGACTTTGGAATGTTGTTTTCTATATTTTTACTTTTTTTATGGATACTTATTCCAATATTGCTTATTATCTTTATCTCAAAAAGAAAAGATTTTTAATATTTGGAGTTATTATGAAGAAACTTTTTTTTGTACTATTTATATTTATCTTTATTACATGTGAAAACAATTCAGACAACAAAAAAATAGTAAAGCAAGAAATCTCTACTGATATGATAACTGGTGATATGAAATGTGAGAATTGTGGAATGAACATCAAAAAATACATTTCTACCAGTCACGCTATAAAACTTAACAATAACGAAGCACATTTCTATTGCTCTATTAACTGCAGCAGTATTGCACTCGAAAAGTTTGGTAAACAAATAAAAAATATATATGGAATTGATTATGGACTTACAAAATACTATAATGTAGAAAAATTACATTATGTCATTGGTGCAAATTTAAGGGGAACAATGACTAAAGTTAGCAAATTTGCGTTCTTTGATACTGATAAAGCTAAAAGTTTTAAAGAAACTTTTGGAGGAAAACAAATTTGTAGTTATCAAGATGCTTATAAAATGTCTATCGAAGAAATTAAATCTCGTAGAAAAAATTAACTTTACTGTTTTTGAATTTGGCATTGTTAAAAATATATAGCTTTCTTATACTTTCAGAGAAAAACAATGGAATGTCTAAAATGTAAAAGTACATCTTCTTGTAAAGATGGTAAAGTCTTAGGAAGACAAAGATGTTTATGTAGAAAGTGTAATTATTACTATTCAGTAACTCGTTCAACAAAAAACCAATAGAGAAGAAAAAAATTAGCTTTATCAATGTATTTGGGAGGCTTAGGCTTCTGAGCAATAGATGTTAACTATGTAACAGTTTATAATTGGATAAAGAGATGGGGAGAAAAAGTACAGTCTGAAGAACCTATTGAAATAATGGAACTGGATGAGCTTCACAGCTAATGTGGGCTCAAAAAAACTACTGTTGGATCTGGATTGCAGTTGACCGATTTGGGAGACGGTACTACGATTTTGTTTGCGGAGACCACTCTGCTAAAACTTTTGAAAGGGCAGAAAGAATTTTTTTAAGGAGAAACATTAATTATTACTTATAAACTGTTTTATGTTAAGGAACTTTTTTTATAATAATTTGTTTATATTTTTGCGAAGTGTGTATAAAAATTATTGCATTTAAACGCTCATAACTATATCTTTGTGGTTTCCTTTGCGGAAGTGGTGAAATTGGTATACACGCTATCTTGAGGGGGTAGTGCTCGTAAGGGCATGCGGGTTCAAGTCCCGCCTTCCGCACTACTGTTTTATTTCAAAAAATAAAAAGGGTCAAAAATGAAAAAATTCTTATTCTCAATATTTTCAACAATGCTTATATTCTCTTTAGTACTTACTGCTCAATCCGGTGCAATGGATGTTGAAGCGGCTAAGTTATATAATAAAGGAAATAAAGAAGTAAAATCCGGTAATTATGCAGGAGCTATTAAATCATACGAAGAGGCTTTGAAGATTTCTAAGGATTACAGAATATTTTATCAACTCGGAACGGCTTACAAAAAACAAAGAAAATATGCTAATGCCGAATCTGCTTTAAATGAATCGTTAAAACTTAATCCCGAATTTGCTACAGCGTATAATTCATTGGGTACGACATACTATGCATGGGGTAAATATGATAAAGCTGTAGAGAGCTTTCAAAAATTTCATGATAATGTTAGCAGCAAAAAAATGAAAAAAGTTGCAGCAAAATATATTGGACTTGCTTATACAAAATTAGGCGAAAGCAAGTTTAAGGATAGAGATTATACAGCAGCAGAAGATTATTTCAAGAATGCGGTTAAATATTATAAATATGATGCTGCATATCTTAAGTTAGCAGATATTTATGTGGAAACCGGAAAATTTAACGAAGCCATTAAAGCTGCAGATAATGCAATAAATAATAGAAGTTCTAAGTCTAAAGTTCCTAAAGGTGCACCTTACTTCTTCAAAGGAATGGCATTTAAGGGATTAAAAAATGTAGAAAAAGCTAAAGAGAACTTCAAAATAGCAAAGACCGATAGAACTTATAGAGATAGAAGTAAATATGAGTTAAAATATATGAACTAAATAAACTTAAAAAAATTTAAGCCTGATTAAACAAAAGTTAATCAGGCTTTTTTTTTAGTATGTTTCTATTCATCTTTTAAGTGAAATTTACATAAGTGGAATTAGTTCTACAAATTGTTTTATGTGGAGTTTAATTTACCCTTATTATGTTTGTGAACCAAATTGGAAATTATTATCTGATATCTAATATTCTCTTCAATAGCTTTTATTTGAAAATCTTGATAATCTTTTGTAGTTCAACTAATATCTATACACGCTTTTTTTCAGAGAAGACGATATTTCTAAAATTAAATATTGAACATTAAAAAGAATATATATACATTAGCATTCAGATTTTTAGAATACTTATTAACTTATTATTAATTATAAAGATAACATAATCTCCTAACAATCATCTTTAGCTTAAATATATAAAATATTGTGGTAAAAGTATTATCTTTTATTTTTGGGAACTCTTTATTATTTTACAAAGTCTAAAGATTAAAATTTTAGCTTTTTATAATATTAATGAAAAAAACATTTTATACAATTCTATTTTTGATTTTATCAGCAGTTTTTGTATTCCCTCAAACTAATTTGGAATTATACAGTTTTGGAATGCAAAATTATGAAAATGAAGATTATGCTAAAGCAATAGCTTCATTTAACAAAATAATTATCCGAGATAATGTAGAGTATGATTTATTATCTAGTGCAGAATTTTATATAGGTGAAAGCTTAGTTGGGCTTAATCAAAAAGATGGAGCTATCACACAATTCGAAAATTTTATTAGTGAATATCCTACTTCAAATTTTATCGATTTAGTTTTATATCGTTTGGGGAATCTATATTTTGAAAAAGAGCAATATAGTAAGAGTAGAGAAAGCCTAATTAAATTAGTAATAAAATTTCCAAATTCCGAATACAGCGGTTCTGCATACTACTTGATAGGGCAATCTTTTATTAAAGAAAATAATTTAAACGAAGCTGAAACATTTTTTAAGTCCGCAGTTGATTCCCCTAGAAATAATAAATTCAACGTAAATAGTATTTATGCTTTAGCTAATTTGTACGAAAGCAAAAACGATTATAAAAAAGCAGTTTATTATTATGACAAATTGCTGGGATATTATGGTAATAGTAAATTAGCTCCACTTGTTCAAATGAGGATAGGAATTTGCTATTATTATCTTGAAGAATATGAAAGTGCTATACTTGAATTATCTGATCCTCTTATTCTGCAATTATCTAAAACAAAACAAAATGAAGCTGATTTCATTCTTGCAAATGCTTATTATGAAATAAGAGAGTTTGAAAAAGCATCAAGAGTTTATAAAAAAATATTAAAAAACTCACCTACTGCTGAAATGTTAGATCAAATTAGATATGGTTTGGCATGGATAAATTTCCAGCAAGGAAAATATCACAATTCATTTGACTTATTTAATGGATTGAGGAACTCAAAAAATGATTCACTTGCTGTAAAATCTTTTTATTGGAGTGGCGAAGCAAAAAGATACGAAGGCAATTATGATGAATCTATTGAAATTCATAGACAATTTGTAGAAAAATATCCGAATCATCCTTATTCTCAAAGGGTAAGATTAAATATTGGTATTAGCAAATTTGAAAAAAATGATTTTACGGAATCCGAAGAATCATTAAAAAGATCGTTGAACTCAAATGATAAAGTTACAAAAGCTAAATCTTTAACTTTGCTTGGCGAAATTAAATTAAGGAATAAAGATTATCAAACTTCTATTGATTATTTTAATAAGGGGTTGGAAATAAGCCAGATTCCCAATGAGTTAAGGGACAGATGTTTGCTCGGTTTGGGAGTTGCCCATTTTTATAGAAAAGATAATATTTCTGCCGGTAAAAAGCTACGTGCCATAAATGTTGAAAAAACGAAAGTTGATCTTACTAAACTATATTTTTATAAAGCTGAATCTGAATTTTATCTCGGGCATTACTACGAAGCTCTTGAAAACTACAAGAAAATTAATACTTCCGATTCTAAGGTTTTAAAAAATGTAATGTATGGTAAAGCTTATTGTTATTTTAATTTGAAAGATTTTAACAAAGCAATTTATTACTTTAATCAATTTATCAAAGACTATCCGAATAATCGTACTGTTGATGAGTGTAACTTGAGATTAGCCGATAGTTATTACGGTACAAAATCTTTTAATAAGGCTGCTAAATATTATAGAAAAGCTTTGTTGGAATCTAATACATTCAAAGATGACGATAAATCCCATTTCAATTATTCGCAAGCTCTTTTTAAAGGAGGAAAAATTAGCGAGGCAATTAATTTTTTAGACCAATTCCAAAAAGATTTTCCTGCTTCCAGATATGCAGACGAAGCACAATATTTAATTGCTTGGATATATTTCCAAAATTCTGATTTTGAAAATGCAATAGAAAATTATGATAAGTTAATTTCTAATTATTCATCTTCACCTTTAATTCCAATTGCATATTATTCGATAGGTGATTCTTACTTTAATAAAGGTGAGTATCTGCAAGCAATAGAAATGTATCAAAGATTAATAAGACAGTTTCCAAATTCCAAACATGTTTTTGATGCAGTAAATGGTATTCAATATGCTTACGTTGTGCAAGATAAACAGGATAAAGCAATTAACTTTATTACAGAGTTTATTGCTGATAACCGTCATTTAGATTTTATTGATAAAATTAAATTTAAGAAAGCAGAAATTTTTTATAGTTCAGGTAATTACCAATCGGCAATAGTTGAGTATGAAAAGATTATTGAAGATCATCCTACAAGTCCTTTAGTTCCAAGTGCATATTATTGGATGGGCAAAAGTGCAAACATGCTCAACGAAAATGAGAAAGCTGCTCAATATTTGCTGCATGTAATTCATAGTTCGCCTCAAACCGAGGTTGGATTTAATTCTGTTTTAGAATTGGGTAGAATTTATCGTAAAGAAAAAAGATATAATAAAGAAATTGAATTATACGATAACACCTTAGCGTTAATCTCTAATGATAGCAGAGCAGCAGAAATTAAATATGTTAAAGCCCAAAATTATATTGAACAAGAGAATTTAAGCGAAGCGTACACAACTTTAACAGATATTGTAAATAGTAGAAATAAATCGCTTTTCTATCATAAAGCCGAAATAGAATTAGCAATTTTGGAATCTGAACAAGGTAATAACGATAATGCAATTATGCTTCTCGAAGATGTTGTTAAAAGCAGAGAAGATGATATAGCGGCACAGGCTCAATATTTAATAGGGCTTAATTATTTCAATCAAGAAAGATTTCCTAAAGCAATTACAGAATTGATTAAAGGCAGATCATTATATTCGGCTTATGATGAATGGTACACAAAATCATTGATGCTTCTTGGTGATAGTTATGTTAAAATAAATGATAAAGCCAAAGCTGCCGATATGTATAAATCAGTTATCAAAAGGCATCGGAATGATATACTTGGTAAAGAAGCAAAAGAAAAATTAAATAGCTTATGAAAAAAATAATTATAATATTGTTTACTGCAACAGTCTTTTTTGCACAAGAAGAAAATCAATCGCAAAGTATTGAGTTGCCGGATTTTGTAATTACCGGTAGGGAAAATATAAGTATAACAAAGGTGCAGAAAAATATGCCTGATTTTATTCCCTTACTTTCGAGAGATTTTTTTACTCTTCGATATCCCGGTGCAGAAAAGATTAAGATAAATTTACCAAAAGTTAGATATCAAATTGTAAATCTTCCAAGTAATTTGCAAAAAACAAATTTGTTTGTAAAGTTAAATGGTGGATTACATACTCTTCCTTCGGGACATATTTTTTATAATAACTCAATTGGTAATCTAAGTTTTAATACAAAGTTATATGGTAGAAGAATTCTGGAATATGTTGATAATGCCGATAATCATAAATTTGGTGGTTCGGTAAATGCTTATTATTATGTTAATCACAATTCAAGTTTCCTGCCGGGATTAGTAATTAATCTTAATGGCGATTTTTATAAAGAAAAAAATAAATTTTATGGTTCGGAATTACCAAGACTCGAACGAGAAACAGAAAACGGTTTTGCCGAGTTTGGCATTAATTACTTAACAAATTCCAAGTTTAGTTTTGGTATAGGAATTAAAGATGATTATTATTTTCAAGATGATTATTATGAATTCAAAGAAAATGTAATACATACAAGTGGTTTTCTGAAAATCAGAACTTCAAAATTCGGATTTAACGCCTCTGTATCTATGCTAAACCAAATTATTGATATTAGGATTCCCAATAGTAATTTTGCCAATCAATATTATTATAATGGTTTGGTTACATTTGATTTTAATTCTGCCCAAAATATTTTTTTAAAAGCGGGATTTTATGTTGCAGGTATTGAAGCTAAGCCTTTTTTTACTCCTGTTGTTTATGCTAAAATTAAAGCAAACAAATTTCTTTCGTTGTATGGTGAATTTTCTCCTAACACAGAATTTCATACGTTAAAAGATTTTAGAAACAGTAATCGGTTTTACCGATTCAACAACTTTACTAATGTATTTCAAAAAAATAAGTTTAATCTAAAGTTTGCTGCCAAATATGAATTTGAAAAATACTTTGAAATAAATTTTGGAGGCGGTTATATAAAATCAGATAACACTATTTATTTTGAAGATAGATATGTTGACGGTTTATTTTTCGTAAATAAGATAAATGCTAATAAAACTTATGCTTTCTTAAATTTGTTATTCAGAAAAGGTCCGTTTGGCGAATTTTTTGGCGAACTTCAGATTCAAAATATAAAAGATAAAGACGGAAATGTTCTTCCATATAAACCTGTGCTCATGAGTAATCTAAAATATTCCTATAATTGGCAAAAAGGTTACGGTTTGAGTCTGGGATTAAATTATTTTCATAAATCTTTTACTGATTTAGAAAATATAGGAGAAATTTCGGGCGGTATAGATTTAAGTGCTGATTTTTATTATAAAATATTTAGTAACTTTAAAATAATACTTACATTCGAAAATGCTCTAAACAGCAAATATTATTATCTTAGAAATTATGATGCTAAACCTTTTGATGTTTTGGCAGGTATAGAATTTAAGTGGTAAAACAAATGAATTTTTTAAGAGGGAAGAAATGAATAAAGAGATACTTCAAAATAAAATTGCTGATTTATTAAGTATTAAACCTGAAGATAAAGTGATATCGTTTAATATTTTTAAGCGTAAAATTTTAGACAAACTAAGTGTCGGTGAAGCAATTAAAGTTCCAGATATAGGAATTTTTCAACTTAAAGAACAATTAAAATATTCGGATAGTTCTGATTCGCCTGATAGACTGAAAGGTTTGGCACTTGTATATTCGCCTGAAGATAATTCATCTGAACAAGATTTTTTATTTCTAAACTTGGATGTTGAAGAGAGACTAAAAGATGATGATAGTTTTGATGAAAATGTTTTTCAAATTGGTATAGATAAAACATTAGTTACTTCTGACGAAAGAAATGATTCTGCGACAAACGATTATGATATAGAACTACACAGAAAAATTGATGCTATACTTGATAAATCAGAAAAGTTAGATAATTTTGATTTGTGGGACAATTATTTGAAAGATAAAGAAAGCACTACTTTAGTGGACGAAACTACAGAAATTGAATATCCCGAAGGTGAAAAAATTTCTCCCGTAACTGAAAGTTTTAATGAAGATGAAAAAACTACTGTTGACGAACTTCTTGGAACGCCTTCCAAAGATAATGATGTATTCGATGATTTGTTAGATGAAGAAAATCTAAGTATAGAAGAAGAAACTATAAGTTCAAGTGATGAGCAGAACAATACTAAAATCGAGGATTTTGTCTTGGACGAAGAGAATGAGAATCTTGAAGAAAAAATGGATAATGCGATAAACGAAGTGCATGGTGATGACCTGAATATTGAAAAAACTATAGAGCAAAAAAATATTGAAAGTGATGATGTATTGGAAGAGTATGAAAGTTATGATGAAATAGAAGCGGATATGGATGAAGAAATTGATAATCCAGAAGAGTTAAATTTAAATGATAATGATTTTAAGTTAAATAAAGAAGAAAGTATTGTTGATTTCGGAGAAAATATAGAAGATGAAATTTTAGCTGAGGAAGAAGAAATTCAAAATAAACAAACTGAAAGTAAAGGGAAAAGCAAATTGTGGCTTTTCTTATTACTCGGTCTATTTATTATTGCCATATTGGGTGGAGCTTTTTACTATTTCTTTTTGATGAAAGATAAACCTATCCCTTCTTTTAATGCAAAAAAAGCTAAAACAACAATCACAGATAATAAGAGCGAAAACAAAACAACAGATATTGTTGAAAATAGTAAATTAAAAAGTAAGTCGGCTAAGGAAAAAATTTCGGAAAATAAACAGACTGAATCAAAAAAGAATACTATTGCTGAAAAAAATGAACAGAAAACTAATGATGCCACAAGTATCAATGCAGAAAATAAAAATAAACTAACTAAAGCAAAAGAAACAAATAATAATGTTAAAGCCAAAACTGAAAGAGAAATAGGCAATAATATTTATTTTAATGGTCAAACATATTCTATTCAAGTTTCCTCATGGAAAAATGAAAAAATTGCAAAGAAAGAAGTTGCAAGACTAAAGAGAAGAGGTTATCCTGCATTTACTGTAAAGGTCTTTATAAAAAAATTCGGTGCTACTTGGAATAGAGTAAGAGTAGGTCCGTATAAATCGTTAAACAAAGCTAAAATAGTTCAGAAAAAAATCAAATAAGGAAAACTAAGGAAATTTATGTCATTATTATCAATTTTATCCAAGGGTGGATGGTTAATGATTCCACTTGTAATAATTTCGTTTATTGCAGTTGTAATCATAGTTGAAAGATATATTACTCTAAAAAAATCAAAATTAAATGTGCCTGCATTTCTTGTTAAAATAAGAGGTATGTTAATAAAAGAAGATATTTCCGGTGCGACAAGTTATTGCATAGAAGAAAAATCATCTGCTGCAAATATTATTAAAAGTGGATTGAAGAAATATCATTTGGGGCATGCTCGAGTAAAAGAAGCAATAGAAAATGCCGGCAGACAAGAGATTGCCAAGTTAGAAAAAGGATTATCAGTTGTTGCTACTATTGCCGGAATTGCACCATTAATCGGTTTTTTGGGTACAGTAACCGGTATGATACAAGCATTTATGAGAATCGAAGATCTGCAAGGTTCAGCTAATCCAAGTGATCTTGCTGGGGGTATTTGGGAAGCACTAATTACAACTGCTGTTGGTCTTGCAATTGGAATTGTTGCTCTTGCTTTTTACAATTATTTAACCGGTGCAATAAATAAACTTGTACTGGATATGGAAGTTGTCTCAAATGATGTTTTAGATATTATTGAAGAGAAAAGTAAAGGCAATACCGTGCGAGAAGAAGATATCGAAATTGAATTGTAGGATAAAAAATGAAATTTGAAACAACAAGAAAACCGTTAAGTGCTTTTAGTCTTTCTTCTCTGACCGATATTGTTTTTTTATTGTTAGTATTCTTTTTACTTACATCGCAATTTGTAATTCAAACCGGAGTAAAAGTAAAGCTACCTGCTTCAAAATTAAATGAGCAAAGTATGCCTGCAAAATTAATTGTTTCCATTACTGAAGATGAAAGCGTTTATGTAGGAAGCGAAAAAACCGACATAAATTCTGTAGCAGTAAAGCTAAAGAATCTGAGAGAAACAATAACAGAAAATAATTTGGTTATTAGAGCCGATAAAACAGTAGATATTGATTTGGTTATTAAAGTTATTGATGCCGCAAAAGGAATTGGCATAGAGAGATTTACAATAGAAACTGAGAAACAATCATTTTGAAAGAGAAAAAATTATCATATTTAATTTCCACTGTGTTGCATCTTATTTTGATATTACTGTTTTGGGTTATCAAAATTGGTTTGGAACCTGTAGAAGATAATTACGTTACAATTGGATTTGGAGCAATTGGTAAAATGAGTTCATCAGGAGTATTTGCTGAAAACCCGACTGACGAAGTGCAAAAAAAACAACCTGAAGTTCAAAAAGAAGTTAGTGAAAAAGTTGTTAAAAAAGTTGAACTTCCTAAAATAGAAAATACTGATGAACAGAATAATGTTGTTGCAAGTGCCGATAAAAAAGAAGCAAAAGAAGATACTCAGCCCCAAAAAACAGAACCTTTGATAAAGCAAGATGAAGCCGGAAAGGGTAAAGAAGATAGTGGTGATAGTGAAGGAAATTATGGATTCGAAATTGATTTTGGAGGCAAAGGGATGAGAAAAATTTATAGTTATTCACTGCCTGCTTATCCTGATGGTGTTTCGAAAGAGATAGATGTAAAACTAAAATTTTCCATTCTCGCAGATGGAACTGTCGGAAAAATTTTACCTTTAATAAAAGCTGATACGCAATTAGAACAAGCTGCAATTAATTCTTTACGACAATGGAGGTTTGAGCCTTTACAGAGTGATCAAAATGTAAAAGAACAGTATGCTATTATTGTTTTTCCATTTCGTCTGAAGTAAACATATCTTTGAAATACATTTTATAAAAGAAAAATTCCGTAATTGTTAAAAGAGTTAGAGAAATTGTATCTCTATCAAAATGTTTACCAAAACCTGAAGGTCCAAAAAAAAGCTTAGTAATCATTGTAGAAAGAGACCAACCAATGCTAAAAAGTATAATAATTAAAGTTAAATCAATTAAAGCACTTTTTATTGAATCTTTTTTTGTTCTTTTTATGAAGACATAAATAATAAAAACTATATGAAGAAGAAAAATAAACGCTATAACCATTGATTTCTATGAATTTTTTGTATTAAAAATTTTTGTTCCAACCAAACCGCCAATCAATCCGAAAATAGTATTAACAACTATATTATTAAAAAATATTGACATTGCATAAATTTCGGAGAAACCTTTCTTTTCAATTGAAGTGGCAATATTTGTCATTATCTTAAATATTTCATCCTTTAATTCTTCTGATACGGGAACAGAATCTATAACTTTTGGTAGTTCATTTATAGTTGTAATAATATCATTATGATGTGTTATAAATGTTACTAAAATATCAAAAAAACTTCCGAAGAAAGCAGCAAATAATCCTGTTAAAAGACCTAAAGTTGCACCTCGTTTTAACTCAAAATCCGAAGTTATCTTATTAGCTTTACTATCTAAAACAATTGCAAAAAAAGCTGCAAGAGGAACAATTAAACAGCATGTTAAAGATTTTGCAAGTGGAACAACGTGCATAACCCCCGCAGCAAAACCAGCAACAAGCGCAGGTAAATATTTTTTCAATTTTTCTCCTCAGTAATTATAAAAAATTTACATGAGTTAGTTTGTAATTATTTTATAATTTTCTTTATTGTATTTATTAATTTAGCATTATAAACTTGATATTCTCTATATGGTTTCTTCAGTTAAGCCTAAAATATCAGCCAAATCTTTTGCCTTTAATCCTTGTTGGTTCATCAACAATTTTAATAATTTAATTGGAACTAAATTCTATTTGAACCCTTTCTTAGAATATCAATCTAATCTTAAATAGATCATTTTTCTATCAAATGGGCTTTCATAATTCAGTTCAAATATATTAAAAAGTTTCACAAACCAAAACTAAATTTGCGTGTAAATTTTCTATTTAATTTTTTAATTTATATCCCTTGAGAGTTTGATAAAAAAATATCAATCCAATAATTCCCAAAATAAATCCGGTGGAAAAAGCAATATATTTGTTATAATCGTATAAACCGATTCCGTATAAAATAATATCGACAAACATTGGCATAGATGCAAAAAGTAGAAATTTTATGGAAATACTTTTGTTCCAGCCAAATAAAATAGTTACAGAAGAAATTAAAGCTCCAAAGTAAATTCCGAAACATCTTGAACAGACTAAGGTTTTATAACCAAATACAGAAAATAATTTTTCCGGTTGAGCATGACAAACAATTGAATAATTGTATTTCAAAAAAGGAAAAAATATTATTGAATCGGGTAAATAGTGAATAATAACTTCCCATAAAATTCCTATATTCCAGAACAATAAAATTATTAAAAGAACAATTTGTAAGAGTTTATATTGATTAAACTTCAAGTTAATTGATTATTTTATATTTAAGTAACTTTTCAGATGTAAGAATAAATAAGGAGTTATCGAATAATTTTGCATCTGTAATTTTCTTATCATTCAATTCGGGGAAATCTTTAAAGTAATAAATTTGCTTGTGATTATTTAAATTATATTCAATTATCTTTTTTTTATAAATTAAAAGCAATTTATTACTGTAAATAAAAATCTTATCAGGTTCTTGACTTACATTAAATGAAAAAGTTCCCATCCCGTATTGATCAAATATTTTTATGGTTTTATTATCAATAACATAAATGTTGCTATTATGATCCGTACAGAAATATTTGGGTTCAATCAAAGCAAAATTACCTGAATTATTTGCTCCTATTTCTAAAATAAATTTACCATCTAAATTATACTTGAGTATTCTAAAATTATCACTATCCAAGATAAAGAAAAATCCTAAGTTGGAAATGGAAATGCAAGCAGGATAACCGAAAATCGGTTTATCACTTTCGTTGTCGGGATATTGGGACAGAAAGTTTAAATCTTTATCAAATCTTTGTATTCTATTATTATTTCTATCTGCAACGTAAACACTTAGTGTGTTAGTAAATAAATCGGTTGGTTCATCAAAAGCAGCTTCTTTCCAGCCAAAGCCACCGATTGAAATTATTTTTTCTCCTGTAGAATCGTATTTGGAAATGGTATTTTCATCAATATCACTTATAAAGAAATTTCCTTTCAAATCTATATCGAATGATGAAGCATTTGAAAAATCTCCAAACTTGTTCACAAGTTCCAACTCTTGAGCAAAAGCAGTAACAGAAATAAAAAATATTATTTGAATTATTTTTTTCATGAAACTAAAGTTAGGTAATTTGTTATTTTTAAGAAAGTAATTTAAAACGGAAAGATAGAAGTTTGAAGAAGAAAGCTGCAGAAGAAAAAAAGAGAATTAACAAAATTTTTTCTTTGTTAAAAAAAGAATATCCGAATACAAAACCTCAATTGAATTATTCCAATCCTTTTGAATTGTTAATAGCTACAATTCTTTCGGCACAATGTACGGATGCAAGAGTAAACATTGTAACTGAAGATTTGTTTAAAAGATTTAAATTCCCGATTGATTATGTTAATGCACCAAATGAGGAAATAGAAAAAATGATTTTTTCTGCTGGATTTTATAAACAGAAAACAAAGAGCATAAAATCTTGCACAAAAGATATAGTTGAAAAATATAATTCCGAAGTTCCAAAAGATTTTGATGCTTTAACAAAACTTGCCGGAGTTGGCAGAAAGACTGCATCGGTTGTTGTTGGGCACGCTTTTGGGATACCTGCAATTGCCGTGGATACGCACGTAAAAAGAATAACCAATTTGCTTGGAATAGTTGAAACAAAAAATCCCGATAAAATTGAGACGAAACTGAAAGAACTTTTACCGAAAAAAAATTGGATTGATTCCACACATTGGTTTATCAATCATGGCAGAAAGATTTGCATTGCAAACAGACCTAAGTGTAATGAATGCTTATTGGAGAAATACTGCCCGAGTAGCAAAGAGAAATAAGAGACATAGTTTTTCAATTAAATAACGAAAAAACAAGAATAAATTTTTTATAATAACAAACGATAATACTATTATATTTTGTATCAATTTTTTTTTTGACTTGACATTTTTGTCGAAAATTGACAATTTGATATGGTTTTTTCAAAAAATGTGTAAAAGGAATTTTTATAGAGAGTTTTGCTACTTTTAATGTTTTAAATAATTTAGTTATTTTTATCTGATATATTTCAGGAAGTAGTAATTAGGAGTTTTAAATTTGTATAAATTCTCTATAAAAAGTTTTATATTTTTATTAATTCTTTTGTGTAACGTTTATTCGCAAGATGATTATAAATTGTTACACTCTTCTCAAAATTCTCTTGTAATAGAATATACTCCAAGTTATAAAATCAACAAAAAGTTTGTAATTGATGGAAGTAATTATTTGGATATCCAAATTGATAATGGCTCTAACATAAACAATAAAGAGGGACTTCCTTATGTCCCGAGCAGAATTTTTACTGTTGGAGTTCAAGAGGAATTTGGAAATAACATTCAAATAATAAATACTAAATATAAAATTCTAAATGGCAAGCTAAAACCATTCCCGCAGCTTAAAAAAGAAAACGGTTTTCCTAAAGAAGTTTATAATGAAAGTGAAGAGTATTCAAATTTTCAAGATTTTGAATTAGTTACTTTTGGTCAATATGGTTTGGCAAGAGATTTACAAATTCAAGAAGTAATTGTAAATCCCATTCAGTTTAATCCGAAAAAAAATCAAATTAAACTATTTGAAAAAATTGTGTTTCAGATAAATTTTTCAAAGTCTAATGTTGCAACTAAAATTCGAGAATCTGAGTTATTAAAAGATATTGTTGTTAATGATGATGTTGTTGAAACTTGGAAAGTAAAAGAAAAAAGTTTAACAAAAAGAAATATTAAAAACTCCGTACTTGCCCAAGGTGATTGGTTTAAGTTTGAAGCACCTGAAGAAGGAATATATAGAATCAATTATGAATTCTTGGAAAAACTCGGAATTCCCATTGATAATATAAATCCGAAAACAATAAAAATTTATAATAACGGAGGTTATATTCTCCCTTCAGGATTGCTCCAAGAAAGACCAATTGACTTAACAGAAATAGCAATTATTGTTAATGGCGAAGATGATGGTTCTTTTAACACAAATGATGAAATTTTGTTTTACGGACGCGGTGTAGATTTTTGGGAATTTAATTCAAATAGAAAAAAAATTATAAGAAACAGAAATTACTATTCCAAACATAATTATTATTGGCTTACTTATGGTGGTTCTGAAGGAAAGCGGATGGTGACTCAACAAAATGTAAGTGGTACAGCCGATTTAATCCAAACAACTACCAAAGCATTTAAATTTCAAGATGTGGATAATAGAAACTTAATGGGTTCCGGTTTGCTTTTTATTGAAGATGATTATACATCCACAAGTAAAAGTAAAACATATATGCACACACTTGATGGTTTACAAGCCGGCAGTAAGATAAATTATAAGATTCAATTTGTGAATGGTTCCAAAACTTACAATAAGTTATCTATTTCGGAACACGACAAACAAATTTTTTCTAACAACATCAGAGGTAATGATTCCCGTTATTCTTATGGTGCTCTTACTAAAATTACTGCAAGCTATTCGGATAATTTACCCGATAATAGAAGCATCCTCAAATTTAGCTATACTCCCAGAACTATTTCCGATTTGGGACATTTGGATTTTATTGAAATTCAATATATACAGAATTTGATGACTAAAACCGATAAACTGCCTGTAATAATTTTTTCCGAATTGAATAATGGCATTACAGAGTTTAAAGGGACTCCGTACAACAATAGTAATTTCTCAATTTATAACATTACCGATTATGCAGACCCAAAAATTGTGAATGCAGAAATTAATAGTGGTGATTTTGTTTTTAAAAGTAATGAAAATGATTCGGTTGTATCAAAATATTTATGCTTGCAAAATGATTTAATAAAAGTTCCGACCAATGCAGTGAAAGAAGAAAATACTAATATTCGAGGTGAAATAAGCGGAGCAAAATATGTAATAATCACTCATAAAAATTTTTCAGAACAAGCTGAAAGATTATTGAACTATAGAATGAATGAAGCCCCGAACAAAATTAGTGGAATTATAACATATATCGATGAAATCTTTAATGAGTTTTCATGCGGAAGTTTAGATCCTACAGCCATTAGAGATTATTTAAAATATGCTTATGATAATTGGGCAACACAGCCTGAATATGTTCTCTTATTTGGTGATGGAGATTTTGATTACTTTAATACTTTGAATTTAAATAAAAACTTTATTCCTACTTTTCAAACAATGAATTCTTTGTATGAAATTTATTCTTACCCTTACGATGACTACTATAGCAGAATTTCAGGAAAAAATAATGATCATGTAGCTGATCTTGGTATGGGAAGATTAAATGTAAACAATACTGCTCAAGCAAAAATTATAGTTGATAAAATAATTGAATATGAAACTAAATTAAATAAAGGTTTATGGCGTAATAAAATAACATTACTTGGTGACGACGGATATGCCGGACCCGGTGATTATGATGGAAGTAGACATACAAATCAGTCCGAATTATTAAATCGTAGTTTTATCCCCAAAAATTTTGACATAGAAAAAATATATTTATCTAATTACGAAAGTGTAAATACAGGTTTAGGAAGAAGAAAACCGGCATGTAATCAAGCAATAATTTCTTCGATTAATAATGGAACTCTTTTATTTAATTATTTTGGACACGGTTCCCCTGATGTTTGGGCTCATGAAAGAGTTTTTACGAGAAGTGTTTCTATACCGCAGTTAAAAAATAAAGAATACTTTTTCTTAACGGCGGCTACTTGTGATTTTGGGAAATTTGATGACCCCAATACTCTTAGTGCTACCGAAGAAATGTTACTTTTGGAAAATGCAGGTATGATTGGCGGACTTTCTGCAGCGAGAGTAGTTGAGTCAAATTCAAATTTTGGACTTTCAACAACATTTTATAAGAATTTGCTTCAGAAAAAAGATGATTCGGGATTTCCTGTAACAATAGGAAAAGCATTCTACTTATTAAAACAACAGAGGAGAGGAGTAAATGATGAAAAATTTCATTTATTCGGAGACCCTTATTTAAGATTAAATATTCCTGTATTGCCAATTAAAATTACTTCCGTAAATAATGAAAAACCTGATAGTGTTGTAAATATTAAATCTTTAAGTAAAACCACAATAAAAGGAAAAGTGCTAAATTTAAATAATCAAGCATCAAATCAAACCGGTGAATGTATAGTAACAGTTTATGATTCTTATAGAACTATACCCCTTGAAGATATAAAATACAAAATGACTGACCAAGGTGGAATAATTTTCAGAGGCAGAGTCTCAGTTGAAAATGGTCAATTTTCAACATCATTTATTGTTCCGAAAGATATTTCCTACGATGATAAAAACGGAAAAATAATAGCTTACTTCTTTAATGATGAAACAGATGGAGTTGGCTATACCGAGAATATATTTATTGGTGGTACCGATACAACTAATGCAAATGATAAAAAAGGACCGGAAATTGAAATTCTTTATGACAATGAAACGGAAAGTTCGTACTTAGTTGGACCTAATTTTAATCTTAGAGTGAAATTATTTGATGAATCCGGATTAAATACAACCGGGTTGGGAATAGGTCATAAATTAGAAGCAATTTTAAACGATGATGAAGAAAACTCTATAGATCTAACAAATTATTTTATTGGTAATATAAATTCGGACGGTAAAGCAGGTGAGGTTAATTATAAATTCTCTTCGCTCGAATCAGGTGAGTATAAAATAAAAATTAATGCATGGGATGTATATAATAATTTTTCGACTCAAGAAAATTATTTTACAGTTGTAACCGATGAAGATTTAGTGGTAAGACAAGTTTATAATTATCCGAACCCTTTTAGCTCAAATACATTTTTTACATTCCAGCATAATCTGAATGAACCTATAAATGTAAAAATAAAAATCTATACAGTAGCAGGTAGAGTTATAAAAGAAATTGAAAATTTTGGAATAAATACTAAGTTTGTAAAAATAGGTTGGAACGGAAGAGATAAGGATAATAACGAAATTGCTAATGGAACTTATTTATATAAACTAATTGTTAAATCTGAAACAGGCAAATACAAAAAAAATATACTTGGAAAAATGGCAGTTATTAAGTAAACTTAAAACCTGCCTTTAATAATTACATAATATAAAGGAGATATTTAATTATGAAAAAATATTTAATAATCTTGGTTCTACTTCTAATTTCATTTGGAGTGACCAATAAAATAAGTGCACAAGGAGAAACCGCTGTACCCTTTCTACTATTGGCACCTGATTCAAGAGCCGGCGGTATAGGTGAATCCGGTGTAGGACTTGCAGATAACTCAGCCGCAATTTTCTGGAATCCTGCAGGAATTGCTTTTTTGACGGGAGCCGAAGCAAGTATTACCCATAGTAATTGGTTACCGGCTTTTAATTTACCCGATCTTTTTTACGAATATTTAACTTACAGACAATATCTTGAAGAATTGGATGGCAGTATAACTTCAAGTATTACTTATATGAATTTTGGTGAGTTTATTAGAACAGGACAAGATTCACCCGATGAAATTGGCAGGTTTAGATCTTTTGATGCTGCTCTTACTTTTGGATATGCTACTAAACTGCATCCTGATTGGGGTTTTGGATTAAACTTCAGACTAATCCATAGTCGTTTATCAGATAAACCTACAGCGAATGAAGATGGTGAAGGTGTTGCAACGAGTGTCAGTTTTGATGTTGCTACAATGTGGAGACCCGAAAAATTAAATTTACCTTTAATAGGTAATTTTGATAACAGATTAAGTCTTGGTATAAATCTAAGTAATATTGGACCAAAGATTTATTACATCGATCAAGCTCAAGCGGATCCAATTCCTACAAACTTTAGAGTGGGGCTTGCTCTAAGACTTATGGAAGATGAATATAACTCATTAACCTTAACAACAGATTTTAGTAAATTATTGGTCGATAGGGACAGCGTTGGCGGAAAAGATGAATTCTATGAAGCTCTTTTTACTGCTTGGGCAGATGATGATTTTAATTCTGAGTTAAGAGATATTGTTACTTCAGTAGGTTTAGAATATTGGTATGGAGCAGAAGATTTTAAATTCGCTTTAAGAACAGGCTTCTTTTATGAAGATCCTAGCTTCGGAAATAGAAAATTTGTTACAATTGGAGCGGGAATAAGATACGATATTTACGGATTTGATTTCGGTTATATTACAACAGATGTTTTCCCTGATGGAGATAAGCACCCGCTTTCCGATACATTAAGATTTACACTTTCAATAGGCTGGGGACCCTCAACCTCAACGTTTGAAGGTCAAGGATTTCCTCGCGGAATATAAATTATGCTAAAAAAAATTATTCTTATTGCTGTTATAGGGTTGAGTTTTATTAAAGCTCAATCCTATAATGAAATTATTACTAATTACGCCAATAAAAGTCAGATTAAAATTCAGGATATTAATATTCTTGCAGTGATGGTTGAATTTCAACCTGATAAATTTGATCTTACTTACGGAGACGGTACATTTGGGAGTATTTATTCGAAAGATTACGGTAATGATATTTTAGATCCGCTTCCTCATGATTTAGATTATTTTGCGGATCATTTAAAATTTGCAAAAAATTATTATGATGAAGTTTCTGACGAGAATGTAAGTATTACTTATGATGTTCTGCCCGATATCATTACGGTTTCTAAAACAATGCGAGATTATTCACCGGTAGATAATGAATCATTTAAATCACTCGGAGATTTTTCTAAAGAAGTTTGGGAGCTAGTGAAAAATAAATATACTCAACAAGATTTTTCTAAATATAATCTATTCATAATTTTTCATGCAGGTGTTGGAAAAGATATAAGTACCAACCAATTTTTCGGAGAAGCAAGAGATTTACCTTCTGTTTACTTAAGTGAAAAAAAATTAAAATCCTTTTATGGCGAAACGTTTAAAGGATTTCCTCTTAATAACGGTGCCTTTGTTACCAATACAATTATCTTACCCGAAACTGAATCACGAGAAGATAAAACGGTTAATGGCACAACACTTTTGGAATTATCTATTAACGGTCTTATTGTAAGTAATATTGCCAGCTATCTTGGGCTGCCTGATTTATATGATTCCGAGACGGGCAAAAGTGCTATCGGTAGATTCGGATTAATGGACGGACAATCTTTATTTGCATATAGAGGACTGTTTCCACCTGAACCTTCTGCGTGGGAAAAAATATTTTTGGGTTGGAAAAAACCTGTTGTTATCGATAAAGCAACTGAAAATATTAGCGTTACCGTAAATGAAGTTGCTCAAGAAAATGATAATGTAATTATCAAAATTCCTATATCTTCATCGGAATATTTTTTAATTGAGAATAGAAACAGAGATGCAGATAAAAACGGTGCTAAGCTAACTTATAAAGTTGGCGGACAAGTAAGAGTTATTACTTTTGATAAGGATTTGGATAATTTTAATAATTCTATTGTCGATACATTAAAAGGAGTATTGCTTAATGTTGATGAATTTGATTGGGCTTTACCAGGCAGTGGTATTTTGATTTGGCACATCGATGAGAAAATTATTAATGATAATCTTGCCGAAAATAAAGTTAATGTAGGAGATAATAGAGGAATAAATTTAGTTGAGGCAGACGGAATACAAGATATAGGTGAAGAATTTAAAACAATCTTTGGTGATATGATAATTGCTGAAGGTGAAAAGAATGATTTTTGGTTTTCCGCTAATAGTGCAGAATATTATTCAAATGTTTTTGGTCCCAATACCAAACCCAATACTCGAACAAATTCCGGGGCAAATAGTTTAATTACTATTTCCAACTTTTCGGATATTGCCAATACAATGACATTCAATCTTGATTTTGGTAATACTAATTTTTCGTTAACAAACACTTACAAAGTCAAAAATATTAAAAACTTTAAAACTTCAAATCTTAATAATATTTATGTTCTGAAAGATGACGGAAAATTAGTTGATGTTAAGCATAGCAATGAATATGTTGATTTTTCCGATGTTGAAATAGCAGTTACAAGTTATAATAATATTGATTTTATTTTTGGGGCAAAAGGGGAAACTCTTAATGCAGCTTTTTATAACGATAATACTAATTCTCTTAAAATTAATACAGATACAGAAATTACATCACCAGTGGTACTAAAAAAAATAAATGATTCCCAAGTGGAAATATTTATAGGATTAAAAAATGGAAACTTAAATAAATATTTATTCGATATGAAAAGTAGGGAACTCCCTAAACTTATATCTTCTGAAAATATTTTTAATGAAAGGATAAATCAAATCGGATATCTAAATGATAATATTTTTGTTGTAGGTGAAAAGAAATTTAAGTTTATCGGCAGTCCCGAACATTCACTAAGTGCTAACATTAAAAAAGCTGTTTTAACAACTGATATGCAAAATCAAAATATTTTGATTTTGGTTAATAATAACAATGAAATTTACAGTCTGGTTAATGAAAAAAATGAACTTAAAATGATTTATCAGTCTGATATCAATATTAATGGAATTGCGCTTGCCGACTTAAAACAGGATGGAAATAATTCTTTAGTTTTTAATTCCGACCAAAAAATCAAAGCTATTAACTTGGAAGGTTTCGTTGTAGATAATTTCCCTTTTACTACAAATACCGATGAAACTTTTACAGGAGCTCCTATCTCGGCAGATTTGAATAATGATGGATTTGGTGATATTCTTTCAACAAAAGATAATGGAGATATTTATGCAATTTCCGGTAAAGACGGAAAACTAATTGTGGGTTTTCCAATTTCAACAGGTGGTACATTTTACGGGGAGCAAAATATTTTTTCAAGAAATAATAAACTGATACTAAATTCCGTATCAAATAATGAGCAGATATTTGAATGGAATATTGCTACGGAAGGTAAAGTTTTCTGGGGAAATAAATATGGTGATAACTTTAATTCAACATCATTAGCTAAAGCCGGCGATTCCCAACAAGTATCAGAGTTCTTCCCTGAAAATAGAACTTACAATTGGCCTAATCCTGTTTACGGAAATGAAACTTTTCTGCGTACTTATGTTTCAGAGGATTCTGAAGTAAGAATAAAAATATTTGATTTAGCAGGAGCTCTTGTAGATGAACTTAGCTTTTTTGCTAAAGGAGGAATTGATAGCGAAAAAGTTTGGAATGTAAAAAATGTAGAAAGCGGAGCCTATATCGCACATGTTGAAGTAAAATCAACTACAGGTAAAATTAAAAGTAAAATAGTTAAAATTGCAATAATTAAATAATGAAAATACTATTGAGAATAATGAAAAAGACCTTTATTTTATTTTTATTTCTTGTATATAATGTTTTTGGACAGTTCAATGATTTTGATCCTTCTTATGATTGGTACACAATTAAAAGTGGGAACATTTATGTCCACTTTCACGAGGAAGCTGAAAGAACTGCAAGAACAGTTTTGAAAATTGCCGAAGATGTTTGGAAACCGATTACAAGCCTTTATAATTATGAACCTAAAGAAGCTCACTATATTATTAAAGATATTGATGATTATTCTAATGGGGCAACATATTTTTTTGATAACAAGATTGAAATATGGGCATCGGCTTTAGATTTTGATCTGCGGGGAACACACAATTGGCTTAGGAATGTAATTTCTCATGAATTTACTCATTTAGTGCAAATCCAGGCAGGAATGAAACTAAGTAGAACTATTCCTGCATTTTATTTACAATTTCTAAATTACGAAGATAAAAGACGACCTGATATTTTATACGGTTATCCTAATTTTATTGCATCCTATCCCGTTGCTACTTTCAATATTCCGGCGTGGTTTGCTGAAGGTACAGCCCAATATATGAGGGCTGAATTTAATTACGATAATTGGGATACACATCGCGATATGATTTTGCGATCTTATGCGTTAGATAATAAAATGCTTACATGGAACGAAATGGGATCCTTTGGCAAAACCAGTCTCGGTAATGAATCTGTTTATAATTCAGGGTTTGCTTTAACACGTTATATTTCTCAAAAATACGGCGAAGATAAGTTACGAGAAATAACTTACAAGCTGGGAAAACTTGGTAACTTTACAATTGATGCTGCTTTTGAAGATGTTTTAGGAAAAGACGGTAATCAAATTTATGATGAATGGAGCAGTTTCTTAAAAGGAAGTTATCAAAAAAGAATAGCGAAAGTAAAAGAAAATTTAATAGAAGGCAAAAAAATTTTTAATGAAGGATTTGGAAATTTTTATCCGATCTTTTCGCAAGATGGAAGAAGTATTTATTTTATTTCAAATTCTAACAATGATTATTTGGGGCTTTCGGATATTTATAAATACAGCTTTAAAACAAAAAAAATCAAACTGATTAAATCACAGGTACGTTCTACATTTAGTTTTATAAAAGGGCAGAATAAAATTGTTTATGCTAAGCTTACAAATGATAATCCCAATTGGAAGAATATACATGATTTATATGCTTACGATTTAGAGACTGAAGAAGAAACAAGACTTACACACGGATTACGTGCAAACAATCCGTGTGTTTCGCATAATGGAAAATCAATAGTTTTTGTTTATCAAAAAGATGGTACTTCAAATATAGGAATTGTAAATGTAGATGGAAGTGATTATAGGTCGCTTACACTTTACAATAAAGGGGAACAAGTTCATAATCCTAAATTTTCTTTAGATGATAAATCAATAATCTTTGGTTATTCATACCACCACGGAAGAGATATCGCAAAAGTGAATCTTGATGGTTCGGGCAGAGAAACAATTTTAAAAACCAATGCCGATGAACGAAATGCAGTTTATTTTAATGAGAATGAAATAATATATTCTTCCGATGCAACAGGAATTTTTAATATCTATAAGTATAATCTTAAAACAAAAGAAAATATTCAACTTACAAATGTACTTGGCGGAGCATTTATGCCTGCGGTAAACAAAAAAGGTGATGTAGCTTATGCCGGTTACACTTCGTCAGGTTATAAAATATTCTTAGTAGAATTTGAAGAAACTAAAAAAGTAAACCCGAATAAGAAATATGTTATTGTTAAAAATCCTCCTCTTGATATTGAAAAACGAAACGGTGATTTAACTAAAGCGGATTTTGCTAAATTAACAAATTTTAACGATTATGAATTACCAAAAGTAAAAAAAGAAAAATACGGAAATGCTTTTACAGATTTAAGCGTTCTTCCTTTTATACGATTTGATAATTATAACACATCAAATTCTTTTATCGATAAAATAAAACCGGGTGTTTACCTTACTTCTTCAGATATGTTAAACAGGTATGCAATATTTGCAGGTGGTTCAATTAATACAAGATTCGAAAGAGATCTTTTCTTTAATTTTGTTTATCGCAATAAACTTCCTTTATTATATTCGCTTGGGCTTAAACCTGAAGTTTCGCTTGATATTTTTTCGATAAGCAGAAAGTCCGATGCCGATATAATTTTCGGGCAAGACAAAACAACAGATCCTCCTACATACGAATATAAAGTAAACACAGATGTAACTTATAACCTATTCGAAGTTGATTTAGCTTTCAATCATAAAATATTTAATCCTAGACATAATCTCGAGTTAAGGTTTATCTATAGTAAATATACTGCTGCAATAGGAAGTTTTTTATTAGCTGATAAGAAAACACTTTATCCAAGTAGCAGCGATGATTATTTTTTAGGAAGAAACTTGCAGCTTACTTATTCTTTCAGATCCATCTATCCGAATGTTGATGCTGATATAAACCCTTTGGGCTTGGAGATAGAGGCAAAATATAATTACGAGTTCAACAAGTATAATAATGATAGTGAGTATAAGTATGAAGATGGTGTCCTGGTTCCTTTATATAACAATTTTAATTTTCATAAAGTTGAATTAAACTTAAAGAATCACATGTATATTATAAAAGATCATACATTATCAACATATTTAAGAGTTGGTTCTATACTTGGTAAAACGGTGCCCGATTTCTTTGATTTTTATCTCGGAGGTTTAGTGGGAATGAAAAGCTATCCTTTTTATGCCGTTAGTGGAAATGAATTAGCCTGGCTTAATTTAACATACAGATTTCCTATATTTAAACATATTGATTATCGTTTGGGACTTCTTTATTTAGATAAGCTCTTCTTTTCGGTGCACGGAGATATAGGAAATGCTTGGAATGGCAGTTTGCCAAGTTTGAATAAATTTAAAAAAGGAGCAGGTTTAGGTTTAAGATTTAAAATGACTTCTTTTTATTTATTCCCTACGAGTTTGTTTTTTAATGCCTCTTACTCATTCGATAAATTTAGTAAAGTAGTCAGAGAAAAAACAGTCGTGTATGGAAAAGAGTGGAGGTTCTATGGTGGAATTTTGTTTGATTTTAATTTTTAAGGAATAAAAATGAAGAAGTATATAATCTTAATTTTATTTTATGTTTCAAGCTATGCGCAAAATAATGATAATATAATTTTAACCGGCTCATTAAAACAAGATACCTATTATGCGTTAAACAATTATGATTTCAAAAATGAAAATAATAATTCTGTATCATTTAAAAGAAGAACTCCGATATTAGCAGGCTTAATGTCTTTTACCATACCTGGAGCCGGACAAATTTATAATGAAGATTATCTTAAAGCCGGTATTTTTATGGGAATAGAAATAACAGCAATTATATTTGCTATTATCTACAATAATAAAGGTGATGATCAAACCAAATTTTTTGAAGACTATGCTAATAAAAATTGGAGTGCATTAAGATATGCAAAATGGACACTAAATCATTTAGACCAAATAGCACCTAACTTAACAGCTCAAGATTATAGTGTAATTAATTCTAACGGTGAAGTAAACTGGAGTGAATTAAATAGATTGGAAGGGGATATTTCCGGATATTACTCGCACCAACTTGCACCTTTTGGCGATCAACAATATTATGAGATGATCGGAAAATATTCGCAATTTAATGTAGGATGGTCTGAATTTGGTGATGAAAATACTCCCTATAATTTTTATACGGATTCTATTGTTGAGCAATTCAAATGGTATAGTAAGCAGCGAAGAAAAGCAAACGATTACTATACCGTTGCCAAATGGGCTGTTATTAGTATAGTAACCAATCATTTTATAAATGCACTTGAAGCTGCATGGTCTGCAGCTAGATATAACAAGAGATTAAAACTTGGTGTTTCTGTAGAAAATCATAATATCGGTTATGTGAAAAATTATTATCCGCAATTAAATATAACTTTTAATTTTTAATCATAAACTTTTAATTTGAACCATGTTTCCTTTAGTAGTAATTGTAGGGCGACCTAACGTAGGCAAATCAACACTGTTTAACCGCTTAACTAAAAGCAAAACCTCCATTGTGGATGATCAAAGTGGAGTAACAAGAGATAGAATTTATGGCGAAGTGGAATGGAACGGAAAAATATTCCGCCTGATGGATACCGGTGGATATGTAAAAGAAAGCAGTGATAGATTTGAACAAGCAATTAAAGAACAAGTGGAAATAGCAATTGAAGAGGCAGATGCACTACTTTTTGTTACAGATGGAAGAAGTGGAGTTACTCATCTTGATAATGAAGTTGCTGAACTATTGCGAACTACAAATAAACCAACTTTAGTTCTCGTTAATAAAGCAGATGCTGCAAGTTTTGCAGGAGATAAATTTGAATTTTACTCTATGGGATTGAGTGAAATATTTGATATTTCTGCACTAAATGGTAGAAACACGGGCGACTTTTTAGACGTACTTGTTGAACAACTTGATTTTTCCGAGGATAAAAATAAAGATGATAACAGACTGAAATTATCTTTACTTGGTAAACCCAATGTAGGAAAATCGTCTTTAACAAATTCTTTACTTGGTTATGATAGAAGTATTGTAACCGAAATTCCCGGAACTACCAGAGATAGCATTAATTCAATATTAAAATATTATAACGAAGAAATTGTTCTTGTTGATACTGCAGGCTTAAGAAAAAAAGCAAAAGTAAAAGAAAATATTGAGTTTTATTCAAATGTAAGAACTTTACGTGCTTTAAGTAAATGTGATGTAGCTATCATTTTAATTGATGCCCAAACCGGTCTGGAGAATCAAGACCAAAAAATAATTGATGAAGCAATTCAAAGAAGAAAAGGAATTATTATTGCGGTAAATAAGTGGGACTTAATTGAGAAAGAGACAAACACGGCAAGAGAGTTCGAAATTGAAATATTATCAAAGTTAGGTTCTATTCAATATTTACCGATTATTTTTATTTCTGCATTAACAAAACAACGAATCTATAAAATAATTGATTTGGCTAAAACAATTCAAGCTGAAAGAAACAAAAAAATACCGACAAAACAACTCAATGATGTGATGATGGATGAAATTAAAAAAAATCCACCGCCTTCAACCAAAAGAGGCAAAGAGATAAACATAAAGTTTGTTACACAAGTTGGTGAAAAATATCCTATATTTTTGTTCTTTTGCAGTCAAAGTAAAGAAGTACCTGAAAATTACAGACGATTCTTAGAAAATAAAATAAGAAGTAATTTTGGTTTTACAGGTGTACCTGTAACAGTCAGCTTTAAAGAAAAATAATTATATTGCATATATAATTATTTAACTTCATTAACTAATATTAATGTATAGACCAAATAAAATAATTGTTGTTGGAGGAAATGCGGCAGGTCCTGCTGCGGCTGCAAAGGCAAAACGAATTAACCGAAAAGCTGAAGTAACTTTGTTTGAAGCAGGTGATTTTATCTCAACTGGCACTTGCGAGCTTCCTTATCTATTTTCGAAAACAATAGATGATTATTCTAAACTCATATTTTTTTCACCTGAAAAATTTTTAAAAGAAAAAGGAGTCAAGGTTTATACAAATCATTTGGTTAAAAAAATAAATAGAAAAAATAAAGAATTGCTTATTTACGATAAGAGGAATGATAAAGAATTTTATTGTTCTTATGACAGGCTGATTCTTACGACAGGCTCCAAAGCAAAAGAATTACCCGAATTACCGTTCAGCATTGAAAATGTTTTTGCTTTTAAAGCGGTTTCTGATTACATAAAGATAAACAAATACATTTCCCAAAACAACATTAAGAATATTCTGATTATTGGTTCGGGATACATCGGGTTGGAACTTTCCGATACTTTAACAAAAGCAAAATTCAATATTACTTTGTTAGAAAAAGAAGAACTTCCTTTGCCAAGCAGTGATGAAGAAATAAGGCATCTGATTCTTGAAATAATAAAGCAAAAAGAAATAAGATTTCTAAAAAATAGTAGCACAACAAAATTTATTATAAAAAACAATAAATTTTTCCAATTAAAAAATGAAGGTAGATACCTTGATTTAGCCATTGTTGCAATCGGTGTTAAACCAAACGTGGAACTTGCTAAAAAATCAGCATTAAAAATTGGCAATAAAAACGGTTTGGTTACTTGCAAGAAATTAAAAACCAACGATCCTAATATTTATGCTGCTGGCGATAATATTGAAGTTAAGAATTTTATTACTGGAAAATATGATTATATGCCTCTTGCAACTTACGCTCATAAACAAGGACATATTGCAGGCACAAATGCGGCTGGTGGAAATGAATTTATCGAAGATGTTGTTCTTAATGTTACTTTTAAATTCTTCGATAATTTTGTTGCCAAAGTCGGTTTAACTTTCGAACAAGCCAAACAACATTTTTTTAATATAGATTCGGTTAGTTCCGTTACAATCAACAAAGTTAAAATAATGCCTTGTTCAAGAAAAGTATTCGGAAAAATAATATTTAATAAAGATAATAATCTAATATTGGGAGCATCATTTATTGGAGGTGAAGAAGTATCAGGATTTTCAGATATTATTTCGACCTGCATTCATAATAAAATTCCGGCGGAAAATTTAGCGAGGATAAATTATAATTATACGCCTACACTTTCGCCATTTATTAATTTATTATCTATCTTAGGAAGAAAAATTTTGGAGAAAACTAAATGAAAAATTTGATTGTTGTTAATAATCCATTGATTTTACGCGATGTAACTTATTTACGAAACAGGGAAACCAAAGAATATCAATTTAGATTAGCTCTAAGAAGAATTGCTTATGCATTGGCTATAGAAATAAGTAAAGAGTTTGAGCTGAGAGAGTTTGAAGTAGAAACACCTCTCGAAGTAACAAAAGGCTTTAATATTAATAAACAAATAGTTTTAGTTCCTGTTCTAAGAGCCGGATTAAGTTTAGTAAACTCATTTATTGAAATGATTCCTAATGCAAAAGTTGGGCACATTGGTTTGCAAAGAGACGAAAAAACATTAAAACCAGTTGATTATTATTATAAAGCTCCGAAAGATTTGCACTTGGCAAAAGTCATAGTTCTCGATCCGATGCTTGCCACGGGGGGAAGTGCTTCGGCTGCCATTACATTTCTAAAAAAAAGAGATGCTGTTGATTGTATAATGGCTTCTCTTATTGCTGCTCCCGAAGGTGTTGAAAAATTATCGAGTGAGCATCCTGATGTACCTATATATACTGCAATGCTTGATCGCGGGTTAAATGAAAACGGTTTCATTTTGCCCGGCTTAGGTGATGCCGGAGATAGAACATTTGGTACGCTTTAGTTTTATTATTTTTTTCATAATAGTCTCAACACTGTTTGCTCAACGTCATCCAAATGGGGAAGTTGATTCATTATTGATTTCGGGTATTGAACTGATAATAAATCAAGATTATGCCAACGCAAAAGAAGTGTTTTATCGGTTGGATGAAAAGTTTCCTAAAATACCGCTGGGTAATATTTATCTTGCAGCAACAGAAATTACCAAAGCTGTTGATTATGAGGAAGAATTAAATGAAGAATTTGTTGATAGCTTGCTCGATTTAAGTAAAGAAAAAAATGATTTAATAATTGAAGAAGATGGTGAATCAATTTGGACTGATTATTACGAAGCACTAATATATGGTTACAAAGCTTATTACACATCAATTTCGGGAAACATAATATCAGCATTGGCAGATGGTTTTTTATCATTAAAATCGTATCAAAAATGTTTAGAGAAAGATAATGAGTTTTACGAAGCCTATATTGCTCTTGGTACTTATGGTTATTGGAAAAGTGCTCAAACAAAATCTTTGTTATGGATACCTTTTGTGCATGATAACAGAGATGAAGGAATAGAATATCTGGAAAAATCTTTAAGTGAGTTTTCTTATAATAAATTTCTTGCAGCTTATTCCTTAATTTGGATCTATATAGATTATGAGCAAAGTAAAAAAGCAATTGAGTTAGCTCAAAAAATGTTAAAGCAATATCCTGATACGAGATTTTTCAAATGGGGTTTGGCACGTGCTTATCAAGATATAAATAAAAATAAAGCTATTGAAATATTTTATGAAATATTAAACTCTATCGAAGTAATAGAAAATCGCAATGGTTATAATGATGTTGTGCTAAAACATAAAATTGCTATGCTTTACAATGAACTTGGTGAAAATGAAAAATCTTTAAGTTTATGTAATCAAGCACTTGACTTTAAAATAAAATCTGTTAAAATTAAAAGAAGATTAAAAAAAAGAATAGAAAGATTACTAAAACTAAAAGAAGAGTTAACAGATAAGTTAAAAGTAAAATGAAATTAGATGAAGCAAAACTAAATACAATGCTGAAAGATTTACTTTCCGTTTGTAAAAAAAATCTTCACTCGGTAAATGAAGAACTAATTACAAAAGGATTTAAACTCAGCTACGAAGCCCACAAAAATCATTTTAGAGCTTCAGGTGAGCCTTATTTTTTTCATCCTTATGAAGTAACAATGATTGTTGCAAAAGAAATTCCGTTAGATGATATTTCTGTAGTTAGTTCTTTGCTGCATGATGTAGTGGAAGATACAGATATAAGCATAAAATTTATTGAACAAGAGTTTAGTAAAGAAATAGCGGAAATTGTAGATGGAGTTACTAAAATTGGAGGAGTGTTTAAAGGACAAAAAATCACCCAGGCAGAAAATTATCGAAAACTTCTTCTTTCAATGGTTAATGATGTAAGAGTTATTCTTGTTAAGTTCGCTGATCGGTTGCATAATATGAGAACGTTACAGTTTGTAAGTTCGCATAAGCAAAGAAGAATAGCGTCAGAAACTTTAGAAATCTATGCTCCTTTTGCAAATAGATTCGGTTTGGCAAAGGTAAAATGGGAGCTAGAAGATTTAGCGTTTAAATATTTAAATAAAGATGCCTATAACGAAATCTCTAAAAAATTAAAAGAGACACGAAGAGAAAGAGAAGAATATATACAAAAAGTAACTGAACCGATTATTACACGTCTTAATGAGCATGAATTGATTTATGAAATAGGGGGAAGACCAAAACATTTTTACAGTATTTATAAAAAAATGATTAAGCAGAATAAGCCACTCGAAGATATTTATGATCTCTCTGCAATAAGAATAATTTTAGAAAATAACGATCCTAACGAATGCTATTATGTTTTGGGTATTATAAACCAGCTCTTTAAACCCATTCCCGATAGATTTAAAGATTTTATCTCAATACCGAAAAGAAATAACTATCAGTCAATACATAATACGGTTATTGGTCCGGATGGTAAATTAGTAGAAATTCAAATTAGAACAAGAGTGATGCACGAAATAGCTGAAAAAGGTGTAGCTGCGCATTGGAAGTATAAAGAAAATGTTGATTCATCAAATACGGATTTAGAAGATTGGGTTAATCTGATTAGAGATATTTTCGAAAATGTGTCTAAAGATGAGGCAAGTTCTGAAATTCTACAAAGCTTTAAACTTAATCTATATCAAGATGAAATATATGTTTTTACTCCAAGAGGAGATTTAAAGATATTACCTTTGGATTCCACGTCTGTTGATTTTGCATACGAAATACACAGTAAAGTAGGTTATCATTGCATCGGGGCAAAAGTAAACGGTAAAATTGTACCGTTGAGCAGTCCGCTGGTTAGTGGTGACCAAGTTGAAATTTTAACTTCTAAAAATCAACACCCTAATAAAAGCTGGCTTCAATTTGTACGGACACATAAAGCAAAATCTAACATAAGAAAATATATTCAAAAAGAAGAAGATAGAATTGTTGAAACCGGTAAAGAAATCTGGAAAAGAAAATTAAGAAAATATAAATTAAACTTTACACCTGATGATATAAACAAACTTATTGCAAAATTAAAATACGATAACCAAACAAAATTTTTCGTTGCAATAGCTGAAGATAGAGTTGACTTGGAACTGATATTAAATCCTACGGAGTTAAAAGAGGAAGAAAGTATTGATCTTGAATACGATAAATTTACAAAGCATGCCAGAGATAGTGTCGGAGAAATATTAATACAAGGTGAACATAAAGGATTTGTTTATACTTATGCAAAATGTTGCAACCCAATTCCGGGTGATCCGATTGTAGGATACATCACAATTGGAGAGGGCATAAAAATACACAGAAAAAATTGTAAAAATTTACTGTCTCTTTCAGAAAATAGTGAAACAAGACTTGTTCCTGTTGAATGGCCTGGTTCTAAAGATTCGTTTTTCTTAGCGGGCTTGGTTATAAAAGGTGAAGATAGACAGGGAATTTTAAAAGACTTATCTAATAGTATTGCAGGATTTAATAATACAAATATTAAATCTGTTACTATGAATACTAATGATTCTATGTTTGAAGGATTTTTTACGGTTTATATTCAAAATGTAATAAGCTTAAATCAACTAATTGAGAGATTAAAAAAGAATAAAGGAATTTATTCTGTGGAAAGGTTAGATTCGAGCAGTTGATGAATTACATAAAAGATGAAAGTGAAAGAATACTTGGAATAGATTACGGAAAAAAGAGAATTGGTATTGCAATATCTGATCCATTAAAAATGTTTGCAATACCCAAGGTTACTATCAAGAACGATCTGAACTTTGAAAATAATCTTAGAAAAATTTTTGAAGAGTTTAACATTGTTAAAATAATAATCGGCTATCCGCTAAAAGAAAACGGAGAGAAATATCCCTTAACCGAAGAAGTGGAAAAGTTTGCCGAAAGGATCAAAAAAATATTTAAGACAGAAATAGAATTAGTTGATGAAAGATATTCGTCTGCAATTGCTTGGGAGCAGATTATAAAAGGAGTTCCGTCAAAAAAGAAAAGACAAGATAAATCACTTATTGATATGAATGCAGCAGCAGTTATTTTGGATGATTATCTTAAAATTAATGATAAAAATTTTTAATTCACTAATCTATATTTCGTATATTTACAGTATAAAAAATGTTATTTTTTGAAAAGTTAAACTTTTTATAATTGACATTATTATTTTTATAAAGTATTTTTCATATCAATATTAACCAAATTGGGAGCATACTTATATGACACTTGATGCACTTGGAATGATTGAAACAAAAGGATTAATAGGTTCAATAGAAGCGGCAGATGCAATGGTAAAAGCTGCAAAAGTTGAATTACTCGGAAAAGAAATAATAGGTGGTGGATACGTTACCGTAATGGTTAGAGGTGATGTGGGAGCCGTTAAAGCTGCAACAGATGCAGGAGCAGCTGCGGCACAAAGAGTTGGTGAATTAGTTTCAGTTCATGTAATTCCTAGACCTCATTCTGATGTAGAAATTATTTTACCTAAACGTAAATAATTCCTTAAAATTATGAATTTAGCTTTAGGTTTAATAGAAACCAAAGGTTTGGTAGGAGCAATAGAAGCAGCAGACGCAATGGTAAAAGCTGCCGATGTAAAAATAATAAGTAAAGAAAAAGTTACAGGCGCACTTATTATTATAAAAGTTGTTGGAGAAACTGCGGCAGTAAAATCGGCAGTAGATGCAGGTGTTGCAGCTGCAAATAGAATTGGAGAACTAATTGGAGCACATGTTATTCCAAGACCTGATGATCAAATAGACAGCTTATTAAAAGAATCTAGCTCGGTAAGTAATAAATCCAATAAAAGTGATAAGCCAAACCAAGAAAAAAATAATGTTACAAATAAAAATAGTAATCTAAAGAGTAAACCGAAAGAAGCTAATTATACAAAACAAGGAAAGCAGATAACTGAAAGTAAGAAAGAAGAAACAGAAAAAAATATCCAAAAAGAATTACCAACAATGGAAGAGTTGGAAATCTTAAATGTTCATTCTCTCAGAAAAATTGCCAGATCATTTAATAATTTCCCTATTAAAGGACGAGATATTTCAAAAGCTAATAGGGGAACTTTATTAGACTATTTTAAGACCATGCTGTAATTGTTTTTTAATTATTATGAATTTATTAACTCCGTTATATACGGGGTTTTTTTATAAGTTAAGATGAAAAAAAATTTTTTTACAATTATACTTATCGTATTATTTTCCATACTCCTATGGGTATTTGTTTCTTTTTCCGGAGATTTTGCAATTACTCTCAACCTTCCTGTTTCAATTACAGGGCTGCCGGAAAAAAGTTCAATAAGTTCTATTTCAGCAAGTAATGTTTCAATTAGTGTAAAAGGAAAAGGTTGGCAATTAGCTCAACATACAATTGGCAGACAACCTAAATTTTTTATATCAAAGCCTTTAGTACGTGGTAACAATAATTTATCAGTAAGAAATGCAATTACTGCTAATAATTGGATTTCAACAAATCTACAAATTACCGAAGTTGTTCCTGAAAAAATAAATGTTGGTGTAGAAAAAACAGAAATAAAAAAAGTCGAAATAGCACCGCTTTTGGTATTGGAATATAAACCAGGTTATAATTTAGTTTCGGAAATAAAGCTTAATCCCGATTCGATAGAAATTATCGGACCGGCAAGTTTAATCAAAGAAATAAATACAATAAATACCAATTTATTGAAACTATCTAAATTAGATGAATCTAAAGAAGTTAAACTTAAATTAAATAAGCTTAATTTTATAAAATATGAAACAAATGAAACAACTATAAGTTTTGATGTACAAAAAATCGTTGATAAATCTTTTGAAAACTTAAAAATAGAAACAAAAAATATCCCTCCGCGTTATGAGTTAAAAGTTTCTCCTGCCAATGTTACTGTAGTATTACGAGGAGGAATAAATAATTTAAGTAAGTATAAAGAAAAAGATATTAAGGTTACGGTAGATTTTGCAGAAGCTCTTAATGATACTTCAGGTGCAATTGAACCTACTGTTACAATTCCCGAATTTGTAACTTTAATTGATTTAAAGCCAAATCGATTAGAGTACATAATAAAAAAATATTAATATGTTTATTACTTTTGAAGGTTTAGACTTTTGTGGTAAATCCACACAAGTTGAATTACTTGAAAAATTTTTCTTGGATAAAAAAAAAGAAGTTAAGATTATTAGAGAACCGGGTGGTGTAAAAATATCTGAAGAAATAAGAAAAATTTTATTAGATAATAAAAACCAAAATATGTTCTTTAAAACAGAACTTTTACTTTTTGCAGCAAGCCGAGCACAGTTGGTTAACGAAATAATTATTCCTTTTCTTGATAATGATGTTGTTGTGATATCGGATAGATTTCATGATTCTTCAATTGCATATCAAGGTTTTGGAAGGGGTTTAGACTTAGAGTTTGTTATCAGTCTGCAAAATTATGCAATTGGAAAGGCAGTACCCGATTTAACATTCTTTATTGATTTGCCTATTTCTGAGATAAATAAAAGAAAAGAAAAAAATGAAAATATAAAACTGGACCGCATTGAAATTTCCAACCAAAATTTTTATGAAAAAGTGAGAGAAGGATACAATTATTTAACTGATAAGGATAAGAGGTTTGTTAAAATTAACGGATTAAACTCTATTGATGATATTCATCGAGAGATAATTTCCATAATAAATAAGAATTTAAAGGTAGCGTAGAATGAAAAAAAAATTGAAAGTTATATTATTTAGTACTGTAATTTTTATGATAAGCGGTTTCGTACAAAGTGATTCCGATATATACTTTCAAATGTCTAAGGGGATAGATATTTTTGGCAGAGTTTACAAAGAAATTGTTATAAACTATGTTGATGAAGTAAAACCTGCTGAATTTATGCTTGCAGGCATAAAAGGAATGCTTAAAACCTTAGATCCTTATACAGTTTACATAGATGAAAATCATCAAAAAGATATTGAAGTAGTAACTAAAGGTAAATATGGCGGAATCGGTGCAACTGTTGGAGTTTACAATGACAAAGTTACAATTGTTGATTTAATAGAAGGATATTCTGCACAGCGTCAAGGAATTAGAATTGGTGATATTCTTACAAAGGTTGATACAATAAATATCAGCAAAGATAATTATGATGAGTTAGGAAAATATTTAAAAAGAACTCCCGGCACAGAAATTTCTGTAACAGTTCAACGAGAAGGCTTACAAAAGAATTTAATTTTTAACTTGATAAGTGAAGAAATAGAAATAAAAAATTTAACTTACTATGGATTTGTACCCGAAGGAAGTAATACAGCTTATTTAAAATTAAGTGGTTTTTCAAGAACGGCAGGCGATGAAGTAAGAAGAGCTTTACAAGAATTGAAAATAATAAAAGATATTAAATCTATAGTGCTCGATTTACGCGGAAATCCTGGGGGTTTACTTGAAGCGGCAGTTGATGTATGCGAAAAATTTATTTCTCAAGATAGAGTTATTGTAAGCATGATTGGTCGCAATGATAAAAAGAAACAAACATTTAAAGCAAAAGAACAGCCAATTTCAAAAAATATAAAACTTGTTGTTTTAGTTGATCACGGTTCGGCTTCAGCTTCAGAAATAGTAGCAGGTGCTATTCAAGATCATGATAGAGGAATAATATTAGGCACAAAATCTTTTGGCAAAGGCTTGGTACAAACAGTTATTCCGCTTTCATTCAATACATCATTAAAGATAACAACTGCAAGATACTATACACCAAGCGGGAGATGTATTCAAGAAGTTGATTATAGAAAAGATAAAAATGTTTTCAATATTACACCAGATAGTGAAAACAAACAATTTTATACGGATAACAAAAGAGAAGTATTTGCCGGGGGCGGCATTATGCCCGATACACTTGTTACAAATATTTCCGAGTCAAACTTAGTTAAAAATTTATTGGCAAGAGGGATGTTCTTTAAATTTGCTACTCACTATTACAATACTCAAAAAACAGAAAAATTAAACTCTGCCTATAAAAACGATTTGTTTCCGAAATTTATGGAATACTTAGAAAAAGAGAATTTCAGTTATAAAACCAATACGGAAATATTACTTAGTGAGCTTCAAAAAAACTTAATTGAAGAAAAAGCTGATTCAGACATACTTTCGGAAAGTAAAAACTTAGAAGAAAAAGTTAAAGCTGCAAAAAAAGATGAACTATTAAAGTATAAAGAAGATATAATTGCCGAGCTTAAACAAGAAATATCTGCAAGAATTAGAGGAAGAAAAGGAAGAATAATTGAATCCCTAAAAACAGATAAACAATTTGAAACAGCAGTTTCAATTTTAAATAATGAAAAAAATTATAATAAAATACTAAAAAAAGTTAATTGACATTTTAACGAGAAAAGTATAAATTTAATATCTTAAATTTTTAAAAAAGATCTTTGATTTACTGATAGTAAAAACTAAAATAAAACGCAAAGAGCGAATCGGGGCGTAGCGTAGTCCGGTTAGCGCGCCTGCTTTGGGAGCAGGAGGTCGCAGGTTCGAATCCTGCCGCCCCGACAAGTAAAAAGTATATAAAGCTTACCAAAAATAAGAGAAGCGCCCGTAGCTCAATTGGATAGAGCAACAGCCTTCTAAGCTGTAGGTTAGTGGTTCGAGTCCACTCGGGCGTACAAAAAAAACTCAATTTCATTGAAAAATAAAAAAAGTTTTATAAATTATAATTGAGATTTTAACTTATTTATGGTGGGCGTAGCTCAGTTGGTTAGAGCGTCTGGTTGTGGCCCAGAAGGTCGTGGGTTCAAATCCCATCGCTCACCCAATAGGATTTTTTATTATTGGCCCCATCGTCTAATGGTTAGGACCTCGCCCTTTCACGGCGGTAATAGGGGTTCGAATCCCCTTGGGGTCACTTTCTCATAAAAGCCTTGATTTTTTTCAAGGCTTTTTTTTTGTATTTTAGCAACATTCATTAAATGAGTTTTACTTATGAAAAATTATGATTATTACCCTGAGATAATTGCTCAGAATGATACCTATAATACCGATCCGAATATCAAAAAATCATTTCTGTCATCACTAATATTTTATAAAGATTTGGTTAATATTGTAAGATTTTCAAATAAGCAAGTCAAACAAAAAATTTATGACAGATATAACTGGACAGCTTCTTCAATTGCCGTTTTGAGAATAGTTGAAAAAGCAGGCATGAAAGTTCATGTAAAAGGAATGAATTATTTAAAAAGATTTGATGGTCCTGCAATAATAATTGGCAATCATATGAGTACTTTGGAAACTTTAGTGCTTCCTGCAATCATTCAACCTGTAAAAAGTGTAATTTTTGTGATTAAAAAAGAACTAATTGATTTTCCTCTATTTGGTCCGGTTGCTTCAGCCCGATATCCGATTGTTGTAGGGCGTTCTAATCCCAGAGAAGACCTGAAAATAGTTATGCAAGAAGGTGAAGAAAATATAAAAAAAGGGAAATCAATTATAATTTTTCCGCAGAAAACAAGATCGCCCATTTTTGATAGAACCACATTTAATTCGCTTGGAGTAAAATTAGCAAAAAAGAATAATATTCCCGTAATTCCGCTTGCACTTATTACGGATGCATGGGGAAACGGAAAGTTTATTAAAGAAGCAGGAAAAATAAATACCAATAAAAAAGTATATTTTGAATTTGGTGAACCTCTCAAAATTGAAGGTAAAGGCACAGCTCAACATGAAGCAGTAATAAATTTTATTGAAAGTAAATTCAAAGAATGGGGAAGGGAAGATTTGATAAAACATTAAGTCTTATTTAAAAATGTCTCAAAATGGGAAAAAATCTTAGATTTATTTTGGAATACCCTTCAAGTTTTTATATTTTCACTATGTATTTTTAATAATTATATTAAACCATGAAAGTAATTAAGCCAAAAAAACTCAAGAAAGGTGATGTTATAGGAATAATTTCACCCGCATCAAATCCGGATGATTTAACAAAAATTGAAAATAGTATTAAATATCTTGAAAGTTTGGGATATAGAGTAGAAATAGGTAAAAATGTAGGAAAAACACACGGTTATCTTGCAGGAACAGATGAAGAAAGATTAGAAGATCTTCATGATATGTTTCGAAATAAACAAGTAAAAGCAGTTTTTTCTATCAGAGGAGGTTACGGCTCAGGAAGACTTTTGGATAAAATAAATTATAATTTAATTAAAAAGAATCCTAAAATTTTTGTCGGATATAGCGATATTACTGCGCTGCAAATGGCATTCCTAAAAAAATGTGGTTTGGTTACTTTTGCAGGACCAATGTTAGCTGTAGATTTTTACGGTAAAATAAATCCATATGCTGAAGAAAACTTTTGGAAAGTATTAACTGCAAGTAAAAAAATAGGTAAACTTCATAATCCGAGAGAAGAAAAATTTTATGTTTTAAATAAAGGAAGAGCAGAGGGAATGCTTTTAGGTGGAAATCTTGCCGTCTTAAATTCTCTTTTTGCTACACCTTATATGCCTGACTTTAAAAATTCTATATTACTTCTTGAAGAAATTGGTGAAGAGCCTCATAGAATAGATAGATTTTTAAATCAATTGAAATTAGCCGGTGTTTTTAAGAAAACTCATGGTGTTGTTTTAGGTAGATTTGTAGATTGTTATGTTAAGGATAAATCCCAAAATACTATAAAACTTAATGAAGTAATTGAACACTATTTGGGCAATGTAGAAATTCCCGTTTTATATAGTTTTAGTCACGGACATATAAAAGAAAATATTACTGTTCCTTTTGGAGTTAATTGTAAGATAAATACTGGAAAATGTTTCTTTGAAATTACCGAAAGTGCAGTAACTTAATTCTTTCTTTTTATTCCTCCTTCGGTAGATAAAAAAAATGGCTTAATTTAAGTAGCTTACTCTATTAGAATTTATTACAGGGCAAATACTATTTATTAAAAATAATCTTGAAATAAAATTATAACTTCTTTCTTTTTCTCTTTTTTAAGAAAAAAAATATAGTTTTTTCTTAAAATGATCTTCTGTTGTCTTCAAAGTTACCAACAATAATTATCAATAAAACAATAAAAGTAAGTAAAATAACCTTTTATACACATAAAAGATATTTTTATCTTCTTATCTTTATCTAAATCATTAAATGGTATATTTATTGTTAAGTAATTGTTAAACTTATAAAAAAATGAAAACATCAGAAAACTTAAATAATGATAAACTGAATAAAGCTGATATAATTGCATTACTTGATACTACTTCTCAAGAAGATGTGGAACTGTTATATCAAAAGGCAAAAGCCATAAAACAGTTATATATGGGAATAAATAAAAGTAAAATTTTATCTGTGCAATTTTCTAATCATTGCGATAATAAGTGTATCTTTTGCGAATTTATAACTGACAAAGAAAAAGATAAATTCAGATTAGAGCCCGATGAAATTTTAGATAAAATAAATTCAATTTTCTGTAAAGAAATTACTAATATTATTCTGCAATCCGGTGTAGATAGTTTTTACGATACAGATATGATATCTTATTTGATTTACAAAATTAAACAAGAATACAATGTTGAAATTACATTAGATTTATTACAAAGAGATTTTAATGAATATAGAGCATGGAAGTTTTCGGGAGCTGATAATTATTTATTAAAGTTTAATACTTCTAATAAAGATAATTTTTCTATTTTTACAAAAGAGAATAAACTGGAAGAAAGAATTGAACATCTGCATTATCTAAAATTAATTGGTTATAAAATTTGTACGGGAAATATAATTGGGTTGCCCGAACAAACGCTGGAAGATATAGCAGATGATTTGATACTTCTGGAAAATATCAGACCTCAAATGATTTTAAACTCTATTTATTCTCCTTATGACAGCGAAAATAAAAATTTAGAAAAAGATTTTGAACTATTTAAAAAAACAACAGCAATTACAAGGCTTTTGTTGAAAAAATCCAATATAATAATTCCTACACTAAGTTCATCAATAACTCCTGGAAGAATTAAAGAATTATTTAAAACCGGTGCAGATACATTAATGTTTGAGGCTTTAATTAAAGGTGAACTTAAAGAAACATCTATATAATTGTTCTTAAAAAGATGATATTTAGAATAAAATAATTTAATAGAGAACAATTTTAGGTTAAATACACAAACAGAAATAGTTTTATCACGAATGAAATGACGCATTCTAATTACTTGATATTAAGAGTTTATGATATGCAAATCACTCAAAACATCTAGTTTTTGTTTGTGCTTAAAATTACTCTTACTTTAAAACCTTTTAATATTACTTTTATAAATATTAAGATGTTTTTATAGTTTTTTAGATAAATTTGTAAACTAAAAGTAGAATTTAAATGCCTAAAGATTATGGAAATTCATCTGTTTTTCTGATGAAAATTATAATTTTCTAAAATTTTTTAATTTGATTGCAACTTTTCTATTTTAGTAACGTCATAATATTCAGAAAAAAGATAAGAAAATGAAAATATAACATTTAGGAGCTTTAATGAAAAAAACATTTATAGTGATATTAAGTTTTTTATTTAGTTTTAACTTGTTAGCTCAAAAACAATTAACTCTGGAAAAAGCAATTCAAATAGCACTTCAAAAAAATCCTAACTTAATTAAAGGAAAAAATTTGTTGGAAGCCAACCGTACAAGTATAAAAAGTGCTTACGGTAATCTTCTCCCGAATTTAAATGCAAGTGCTGGGTGGAATTGGAATAGAATTGATGATCCCGGTGGTAAAAAGCAAATTGATTTTTTCGGTAACGAAATTATTACTAAGCCTACACAAATTGATACTAGAAGTTATTCGGTTTCAGCAGGGGGTAATATAACTTTATTTGACGGACTTGCGAATTATGCCCGAATATCTCAAGCGGAAAATAAATTTGAATCAGCTAAGTTTTCTTTGAGTAAATTAAAAAGAGATATTGTTTTTACTACAACTCAACTATATTATAGTGTTATAGCTACAAAAGAATTAGTTAAAGTTAGAGAAGAAAATTCAAAATACAATGAAAAATTATTGGAGCAGATTAAAGAAAGAAATAAACTCGGTTCAGTTCCTGCAGCCGATGTTTATACTCAACAAGTTGCAGTAGGTAATGCTCAACTTCTTTTAATTCAATCTCAGAACAGCTACGAAACAGCTTTGAATAACTTTTTGGATTTTTTAGCTTTGGATATTTTTCAAAACTATCAATTAGTAAATCCTTATGAAGAGCCTGAAAATATAAAAAATATAATTAATGAAAATTTTCTTTCGGAATATTCAACAATAGAAGATTTGGTGAAAGTAGCTATAGAAAATCGAGAAGATTATAAAAGTAAAAGATTGGAATTGGAAATAGCAGAAAGCGGAAAAACAATCGCAAACTCAGGTTATTTCCCGAGATTGAGCGGAAATTATGGTTTTTCAACCAGCGGTACTTCTGTTAATTCACTTTTTGAAAGAAAAAACTATAATGTTGGTTTAACATTGAGTTTCCCGATATTCTCAAATTGGAATACTGAAGAGAGTTCTCAACTTGCAAAAATTAATTACCTGAATCAAGAAGTTGAACTTTTTGAATTGGAAAGGAAAATTAAAATTCAAGTTAAAGAAAGTTTTTTGAATCTTGTTGCTGCCAAAAAGAAATTAGAAGTTACACAAGTTAATGTTAAAGCTGCTAAAGAAAATAGAAAAGTAAACAGCGAAAGATACAATTTGGGCAGCGGAACTATTCTTGATGTTTTTCAGTCGGATAGAAATTATACACAAGCGTTAACGGACTTAATTACCTCCAAGTTTGAATATTTGGAAAATAGAGATAAATTGTTAAACGCTATCGGAAAATTAGATTACGAAAATTATAAATAAATTCTTATAGAGGAGAAATATTAATGGCTAAAGGTAAGAGTAAGAAATCTAAGAAAAAACTATTTGTTTTTGGTGGATTAGGACTTTTATTACTAATAGTAATAGCACTTATTTTATTTAGTGGGGACAAAGAAAAAATAGTATCTGTTGATACCGAAAAAGTTGAAAAAAGAAATATTGTTCAACTTGTTGCAGCAAATGGCAAAATTGAACCGGTTGAAAAAGTTGAATTACGTCCTGAAGTAACTGGTGAAATAGTTGAACTTCCGGTAAAAGAAGGAGAAAAAGTTAAAAAGGGACAATTGCTAATCAGATTAAAACCCGATCAATATATTGCAAGAAAAAATAAAGCTAAAGCTAATCTTACATTCAGTAAAGCATCTCTCGCACAAAGTGAAGCTTCGCTTGAAGAAATTGAAGCGCACTACAAAAGAGTTAATGAACTTTTTGCTAAGGAACTTGCCAGCCAATCTGAGTTGGAAACTGCTAATTCATCATATTTAAGAGCTAAATCTCAAGTAGAAGCGCAAAAAGCAAGTGTACTACAAGCTGAGGAAAATTATAAAGACGCAATTGTGGAATTAGATAAAACTGCAATTTATGCTCCGCTCGATGGAACTATAAGTCAACTCAATGTTGAAAAAAGTGAAAGAGTCCTTGGTAGTTCATTCAGCCAAGGAACACATTTAATGACAGTTGCAGATCTTAACAAAATGCAAGCAATTGTTGAAGTAGATGAAAATGATGTTGTACTAATTTCTCTTGGCGATACAGCTTCGGTAGAAATTGATGCTATCCCTGATAAAAAATTTAATGCTTTAGTAACACAAATTGGTAATAGCGCAAATATTATAGGAAGTGGAACACAAAATGAAGTCGTAAATTTTAATGTTGAGATTGAACTTATTGATAAAGACAATAGGATAAGACCCGGAATGTCTTGTGACGCTGATATTAGAACTGCGAAAAGAGAAAATGTGCTTTCTGTACCAATACAAAGTGTAACGGCAAGAATGCCTGAAAACACGAAAGATGGACAACGCAAGAGAGAAAAAAAGAAAAAAGTAAAACCCAAAGAAGTTGTTTTTGTTGAAAAAGGGAATTTGGCTGTTATGAAAAAAGTTAAAACCGGAATAAGCGATGATTCCTACATGGAAATTGAAAGTGGCTTGGAAGAAGGAGAAATGATAATAAGCGGTCCATATAAAGTTATTTCTAAAGAACTTAGTGACAGTACAAAGGTTAGAGTAAATAAAGATTCAAATAAAAGAAATAAATAAAACAATATCCAATCTGTTAACAAACGGATAGATAAGGAATTGTTAGTCTTTGGATGAGTATTAACAAACTATGAAAAATTAAAAAATATTATTCCGGAAGATAATTAAGCTGTCTGCCTGAACTTTGAGTAGAGATAAGATATTGTTTCGGAATTTATTAACAGAGAATAAAATATGAACATAATCACAATAGAACATATCGCTAAAATTTATGAAGTAGGAATGGAAAAAGTTCATGCTTTACGTGATGTTTCCCTAACTATAGATAAAAATGAGTACGTTGCAATTATGGGACCTTCAGGTTCCGGTAAATCAACATTGATGAATATACTCGGATGCTTGGATACGCCGACAAAAGGTCTTTACACATTTACTGGCGAAAATGTAAGTGAAATGGACGATAATGATCTTGCAATAATCAGAAATAGAGAGATAGGTTTTGTGTTCCAGACATTTAATTTACTTCCAAGATCTGATGCTTTGCATAATGTTGAATTGCCCCTTATCTATTCGGGTATATCTAAAGAAGAAAGAAGAGAACGAGCGAAAGAATCACTTAAAAAAGTTGGGCTTGCTGATAGAATGGATCATAAACCAAATGAACTTTCTGGTGGACAGAGACAAAGGGTTGCTGTAGCCCGGGCTTTGGTTACAAATCCTTCAATCATTCTTGCCGATGAACCAACGGGTAACTTGGATTCTAAAACCGGTGCTGATATTATGGCTCTTTTCGAAAGTCTATATTCGCAAGGAAATACAATTATTGTTGTAACGCACGAAGAAGATATTGCAGAGCATGCCAAAAGAATTATTAGATTAAGAGACGGTTTAATTGAGAAGGACGAAATTATTAACTTAAGAAAAATAGCTGAACCAAGAAAAGCCGAGGTCTAAGAAACAATGACGAATTATTTATATGAACTAAAAGAAGGATTAATAATAGCATTCAATGCAATTAGGGCTAATAAAGTTAGATCTATTCTTACAACATTAGGAATTGTAATTGGAGTTGCTTCGGTTGTTCTAATGTCAACCGCAATAAAAGGAATTGATGAGTCTTTCCAAAGTAGTGCATCGAGCATAATGGGAACAGAAAATATTTTTATTGATAAATGGGCTTGGTTTAGCGATATACCTTGGTGGGAGATGAGGAACAGACCGGATATTACAATGGAAGATTTTGATAAATTTAAAGAAACAGCCAAACTTCCCGTGGCTGTTGCTCCTCGAATAATTTCAGGTAAAAAAATTGCTTATGATGATAATGCCATAGATAGAATTTTTCTGATAGGAACAAATCAAGATTATATTACTACAACCGATTTAAAATTTACCGCAGGAAGATTTTTTTCTGAAATAGAAAGTAATGCAGGCAGAAAAGTTTGTATCATAGGTGCAAAAGTAGCCGAGGAATTATTTCCTCATGGCGGAGGCTTAAATCAAATTGTAAAAATCGGAAATAAGAAATATCAAGTTATAGGAATTAATTCTGAACAAGGCAGTTTCTTGTTTGGAGATTTCAATCCTGATAATATGGTCTATATTCCTCTTGAAGCAATGTACAAAGATTTTCAGAACAGACATCGGGGCAGCGGAATTTCTATTGTTGTTCGTGCCCCAAGTAATAAAACAGTTGAAGCTGTTAAAGAAGAAGCTATAGGTGTTATGAGGAGAATCAGAGGACTTAAGTATGATGAAAAAGATGATTTTTCTATAAATCAACAAAGTACTCTTTTAGATATAATTAACAAACAAGTCGGCGTTATTCAAATTGCAGGTTTATTGATTACCGGATTATCGCTTTTTGTAGGAGCCATAGGAATAATGAATATTATGTTCGTTTCCGTAAAAGAGCGTACTAGAGAAATTGGAATAAGGAAAGCAATCGGTGCAAAAAAGAGAACTATTCTCGGACAATTTATTTCTGAATCTGCTTTCATTTGTTTAATCGGAGGTTTAATCGGATTAATTATTGCATTACTTGGTGCAAAAATGATTGAACAATATGATTTTCCTGTTTCGTTTCAGATCGATGCAGTAATTCTTGCAATTGGAATTTCACTTTTAACAGGTATTTTATCCGGACTTGCCCCTGCTTACGCAGCAGCAAAAATGGATGCCGTTGACGCTTTGAGGTATGAATAATGGAAATTTTATCAATAGCATTAGACTCATTAAGAACTAATAAATTAAGATCTTTTTTAACAATACTTGGTATTATTGTAGGAATCTTTTCTATAATTACAATTAGTACGGTAGTTTCTATGTTGCAGAATAGTATTGAAGAGGGAGTTTCTTCTTTGGGGCAGACTACTTTTCAAATTCAAAAGTATCCTGCAATGATAAATCAAGGTGAAAGACGCAAATATAGAAACAGAAAGGATATTACTATTGAACAGTTTAATGAACTTAAAGAAAAACTTGGAAGTGAAGCCCAAGCTGTTGGTGCCGAACAATGGATGTGGGGCAGACTTATAAAATACGAAAATAACGAAACAAATCCTGATGTACAATTTGCCGGTTGCACTCCCGATGCTTTTCCGAATAACAAATGGATACCTGAAAAAGGAAGGTTGTTTAATAACAATGAATTAAACCGTTCACAAAGAGTTGCAGTAATCGGTAAATCAATTGAAAAAAAATTATTTGAAAATATTGAAGCAATAGGGCAGGAAATAAAAGTTGATAATAGAAAGTTCAAAGTTATAGGAGTGCTTGAAAAACAAGCTGCTTCTTTCGGGCAAGATAAGGATAATTTTGTAGCTGTTCCACTAACCTCTTGGCAGGGGTTGTATGGAGATAGAGGACGTTCGTTAAACATTACCGTCAGTTCTTATTCAAAAGAAGACTATGATGATTTAATTGAAAAAACCATTGGCTATTTTAGAACCATAAGAAAAGTTCCTTCAGGAGAAGAAGACGACTTTGGTGTTTACTCTAATGAATCCGTTTTGCAAAATATAAATAATATGACAGCAGGTGTTAAAATAGGAGTTTACGCTATTTCTTTAATTGCTTTATTTGCTGCAGGTATCGGAATTATGAATATTATGTTAGTTTCCGTAACAGAAAGAACTCGTGAAATAGGAATCAGAAAAGCCATTGGTGCAAAAAGGCAAAACATACTTTTGCAATTTTTGTTGGAAGCTGTAGTCCTTTCATTGCTTGGCGGAATAATTGGAATTGTTATAGGACTTATTGTAGGAAATTTAGCCGGCTCGGCTATCGGCGGTGCTTTATCAGTTCCAATTGAATGGGTAATTATTGGTGTCTTACTTTGTATTCTTGTCGGTGTCGGCTTTGGAACTTATCCCGCTTACAAAGCGGCAAACTTAGACCCAATTGAGGCTTTAAGGTATGAGTGATATTTAGTTAAAAGTCTTAAAATGAGTGTTTCTTAAAGACTTGTGGGTTTTACCGTTTCTGCTGTTACCGGTGTTTTTTTCCCCAACGGTGAATATTTTTCATAATCTAGAGGCTCAGTAAGTTCGCATTCTCGAGCATTTAACTAAACTACCTTTATTTTTTATAATTTCAAAATTTCATATTATAGAATACACTATAAATTATTTATATAACTTTTGAAACTCTCTTTTTTCTCTGTTTTTCCAAGCTCCTTTATGGTAAGCATACCCTGCTATAAGTGGCATAGCAATAGTTGCTTCGCTGTAAACCATTTGTTCGTAAGTTGTTTCAACCTTACCCCAAGAACTTGCTTCTTTCAAAGTAGAGCCGGAAAGTGCTCCGTCTCTTTCATCGGCAACTGTAATTTGTACGGCATATTTGTGCATTGGAGCATCTTCTTTTAGAATATCTGCGGCAACAACAATATCTTGTGTGAAATTTTTAGGAACACCGCCGCCAATCATAAATATTCCGGTTTCTTTTGTATTAAGTTTAATTTGAGTTAGTTCCAGAAAATCCTTCCCCGAATCGAACGAAAGATGTTTATCTGGATTATTATGCTGATGCACTATAATTCCAAAGCCAGCCGAACAATCGGAGAATGCGGGTACAAAAATCGGCACATTATTTTTATAAGCCGCATAAATTACGCTGTCATCAACTTTTGGTCCGCCGTTATTTTCAAGATATTTTCCAAACTCCCACAACAATTCTCTTGAGGAATATGGTCTTGGTTCCAAACTATTAAATATTTTTTCTGTTGTATCATCACAGATTCTGAGCTCATCTTCATCTATATATGTATCGTAAATTCTGTCGATGTGTAAATCTCTCAATATATTGTCATCACTAAATGGAGTTCCGATGTAATGTTTAAAGCCAAGTGCTTCAAAAAAATCTTGATCGATAATAATTGCTCCTGTTGAAACAATTGCATCAACCATATTGTTGTTTACCAAATCGTGAACTACTTTTTTTAGTCCTGCACTAAAGAGGCTTCCGGCAAGAGTTAAAATAACCGAGCAATTTTTATCTTCCAGCATCATGTTAAAAATGTTTGCAGCTCTATTTAAATCTCTTGCGGAAAATGCCATTCTTTTCATCGAATCAACTAATTCAATTACATTATGTTCTTTAATATCAATGTGTTTTATAGTTTCTTTTAAGAAGTTTTCTTTTTTATTCATTTTATTTCCTTTAAATTTTGTTATTTGTAAATATTATCAAATCATTATATAATTACAAAGTATTTTTTATAAATAAAAAAATAACTATTTTAAACCATATAGTTTATGATTATAAATTTCTAAAAAATTAGGAGTAAAAATGTTAAAAAAATTTTTTATAGGATTATTATTAATTCTAACTGCACAGTCCTTCTTAACTGCACAAGATAAATTTGAAGGTAAAATTAAAATCAAAATGACTTATGATAACGGAAATTTTTTTATTGATTACTACATCAAGGATGCAGATATCCGAATGGATATGAAAAGCAAGGATAATGTTTCTTCCATAGTTATAGGTGAAAAAAAATCATTTGTTTTAATGCCGGAAAATAAACAATACTTGGATTTAGATAATGCTCTATTTACTAAAATGCAAAATCTGCTTGGAAATACTGACGATGATAACACTAAAGAGGAAGAAGTTCTGGATATAACCAAATTCAAAACAGGCAAAACTAAGGATATTCTTGGTTATGAATGTGACCAATGGGTATTTAATGATGACGAAGATGATTATGAAGTTGAAGCTTGGGTTACAGATGAGCTTGGTGCATTTATGCTAAAGAAAAATCCAATGGGTAATTCATTTACACCGACTTGGGGAACTAATATAAATAATAGCGGCTATTTTCCTTTACTGGTAATTACTAAAGATAAAGATGGAAAGGAAGTTTCCCGTTTTGAAGCCAAAGAAATAATAAAGAAAAGTTTAGATAGTGATTATTTTGTTCCACCATCTGATTATGAAGAAATGAAAATCCCCGGCATGGAAGGACTTTTTTAATTAAAACAATTTTAGGCTGCCAGATTTGAAAATTTCAGGCAGCTTTTTCTGTTTTAAGAAAGTTTGAAAACGAAAATAATAAAAATGAGTTAACAGAAGAAATACAACATAGAAAAACCCAACTTTTCAAAAAAAATTGGGTTTTTGTTATGCCGAAACTTAATCTGGCAATTTTAAGCTAATTCTTTTTCTTCTAACCAGTGTTGAGCATCAAGGGCAGCCATACAACCTGTTCCTGCAGCAGTAATTGCTTGTCTATATGTTTTATCAGCTACATCGCCAGCAGCAAAAACACCATCAATATTTGTGTATGTTGAACCGGATTTTACTTGTATGTAACCGGTTTCATCCATTTTCAATTTGTTATTAAACACTTTTGTATTTGGTTGATGACCAATTGCAATAAATATTCCGTCTGTTTTTATCTCTTCGGTACTGCCATCTTGAGTATTTTCGAGAATTGCTCCGGTTACTTTTTTGTGTCCCATTGCATTAACATCACCGACAATTTCTTTAATTGTTCTGTTGGTCATAAATTTAATTTTAGGATTTTTCTTAGCTCTATCTAACATAATTTGTGATGACCTAAAACCTTCTCTTCTATGAATAACTATAACTTCATCGGCAAAAGTTGTTAAATAATTTGCTTCTTCCATTGCAGTATCTCCACCACCAACTACCAAAACTTTTAAGCCCTTGTAGAAAAATCCGTCACAAGTTGCACAAGCGGAAACACCGTAACCCATATATTCTTTTTCACTTGGCAAACCGAGTAATTTAGCACTTGCCCCAGTTGAAATTATTACGGAATCGGCAGTAAATTCTTCTTCATTATCAGTTTTTAACTTAAATGGTCTTACCGAAAAATCTACATCGCGTATTTCGTTAAACTTGGAAGTTGCTCCAAACTTGAGAGCTTGTTTTCGCATAACATCCATCAATTCCGGACCTTGAACACCGTTTTCGAAACCGGGATAGTTTTCAACTTCGGTTGTAATTGTTAATTGTCCGCCCGGCTGTATTCCTTCAAAAATTACAGGGGCTAGATTTGCTCTTGCCGTGTAAATTGCGGCTGTTAATCCTGCCGGTCCTGAACCAATAATTGCAACTTTAAAATGATTTTCTGACATGTTGTTTATCCTCTAATTATATTTAATATAAACTTAACTTTTTGATTTTTTTTTGCTTTAATAAGTGAGAAAATTTTTTACTCAATTTGATTCAAAATAGATTAAAATGATTCATAAATATATTAAAAAAAGCAATTATTTTTCTTTCAAAAAATCTGCGTTTCTTTTCAGACCTTTTAACTTTGCTCTCAAAATAGGACTTTCATTAAACTTTTCTTTAAATAATTTATTTGATAATTGTTCTATCTCATCAAAAGTAATGGTTTTATTGTGAATGTTATAGAATTGAGGTTCAATAGTTTTTTTGCTGAATTTTATATTCCACGGACAAACGTCTTGACAAATATCGCACCCGAAAATCCAATTATCAAATTTTCCTTTAAACTCTTTCGAAATTTCGCCTTTATTTTCTATCGTTAAATAAGAAATACATCTATTGGCATCTATCACTTTGGGTGCAATAATTGCTTTGGTCGGACAAGCATCAATACAAGCTGTGCAATTACCGCAATAATTTTTTATGGATTTGTTATAACTTTCAAATTTTACATTAGTAAGTATGTTTGCAATAAAGAACCAACTGCCTATTTCTCTATTTATGATTACACCATTTTTTCCCATCCAGCCTAAACCCGATTTTTCTGCCCATGTTTGATCCATAACAGGTCCTGTATCTACATAACTGATTGTGTCAATCTTTTTATCAAGTTCGTTAATAAAAATTTTTAACTCATCAAGTTTTTCCCAAATTATATAGTGATAATCTCTTGACCAAGCATAACGAGAAACTTTTCCTTCATTCTCTCTTAGATTAAAATTTTCACCGACAAAATAATTCATACCTAATGTTAAAATACTTTCACAGTTGGATAAAATTTCTCTTACATTTTTTCTTTTATCAAGATTACGTTCCATGTAAGACATTCCAGCATGATAATTATTCTTAAGCCATTCTTCCAATCTATCTATTTCTTCTGTTAAAATTTGATAAGGAGAAAAACCTATAAGTTCAAAACCTAAGTTACTTGCTTTTTTAATTAACTCTTTTTTAATTTTTTCCGAGTTCATAGTGAAATTATCAAATTACCAATTTAATTTTTTATCGTAAGTTTTAACATATACATCATCATCAATTATTTTGGTTTCGTAAGTATCCAATGCTGTAGTTCCGTTGTGCAGCTTTCCATCTTTTAGATTAAACTGCCATCCGTGCAAAGGACAAATAACATAACCATCTTCTATATTACCTTCATAAATCTTTGGCATTAGTTTATGCGTACAAAAATTATTAAGAGCATAAATTTTACCCTCAACCTTGAACAAAGCGACATCAACATCATTAATTAAAAATCTTTGTCCAGTTGCATCAGTTAATTCAGATACTTTACAAACTAATTTGAAATCATTTAATTCTTTATTCATTCCAACACTTTATTGTATTTTAAAGTTTTTGTTATTTAAAATAAAAAAAGTCCGACTAATGCCGGACTTGAATAATATTTAATTTGCATAGAACTATTTTTTGGGTGGGTAAACAGCATCTTGTAAAGCTTTACCTACTCTAAATTTAACTTTGTTCTTTGCAGGAATTACAATTGATTCACCTGTAGAAGGATTTCTACCTTTACGTTTTTTTGTTCTTGTGGTAGAGAATTTACCAAGTCCGGGAATTGTAAAACCTTTTTTTGCATTTTTAGAAACTAATTTATTTAGTGAATCTAAAAATTCACTTGCTTTTTTCTTGGTAACATCCAGTTCATATGCTAGATGATCTACAATATCACCTTTTGTGTATTGCCCTTTGGGCGCTTTTGGTTTAACAGCTTTAGGAGCTGTAGTTTTTTTAGGTGCAGCTTTTTTAGCTTTTGCCATATTTTGTCCTTATAAATTTGTTAGTTAATGAATGCAATTGAAAAATATTATTTTTTTTGATTAAATGAAAGTAAATAATTAAATAAAATTGTTAAAACGCCTATTATTATTAAATATAATGGGTTTCTTTAAGCTTGAAGCTCTCTTTTTTCTATTTTTTTCTTCCATTTTGTATATAAGCAATTTTTTATTTTGGTTGTCAATTATTTAAAAATATAACTTAAATTATAAAATATTTAAGTATAATCTTTTAATTTAAAGCAACTAACACTAAGACTGTTTAATAATAATCAATCAATAAAAAATCATAAGTTTCGATTATTTTTGTATATTTAATTAATAAAACTTATGAAAAATTGATTGATGAATAAAAAGATAAGCACTTGCCACTTTAAAGTCTTATTTTTTATATTCCGAGATAATCCGTAAAATAACGGACGGAATGATAAAACTTTTAGTTATTCAGAAGTTTTATAAAGTTATTTTAGAAAGAATTTAGTATTCAAGGATTTTTAATGTCAAATTACAATAGAGGTTCATATAGACCAATGGGATTTGGGGGATTTAGTTTTTTTCCTCCTGTAATAAAAAATTTACTAATTATTAATGGGGGGGTATTTTTCTTTTCTGTACTTGTTAGTAATATTTCAGTCAGCAATTTAACTTTAAAGGATTTATTGGTAAAATATTTTGGTTTAATCCCGTTTAATAGTCTTTGGGATTTTTACCCTTGGCAGTTAATTACTTATCAATTTCTACATGCCGATTTGGGTCATATTTTTTTCAATATGCTAATGCTTTGGATGTTCGGAATGGAAATAGAAAACATTATGGGAAGCCGAAAATTTCTTTTTTTCTATCTCCTTGCAGGAGTAGGTGGCGGACTTTTGCAACTCTTCCTCGGTTCGGGCGGAGGACCAATCATAGGTGCTTCCGGTGCGGTTTATGGAGTTATGGTAGCCTTTGCAATGTTTTTCCCGAATAGAATGATTTATGTTTATTTCCTGATACCTGTTAAAGCAAAATACTTGATTGTATTTGCAATGGTTTTAGAGTTTCTATCGGTTGGAGATGGAAGTTTGGTAGCACACTTAGCTCATCTTGGCGGTGCAATTACAGCATTCTTATTTATCTTTTTTGATAGAAGATATAATTTTAATGTTGATAGATTATTCAATTTCTTTAAAAGTAATAAAAGCTATACAAGGCAAACTGATTTTAAGAAAAAATCTTCACCATTTAGTTTTGGAAAAAAAGATGCTGAAGAAGCAGAGTTTTACGAAATAAATTCATCATCAAGTAACAATTCCTCCAGTAATGTTTCGCAAGAAGAAATTGATAGAATCTTAGACAAAATAGGTGAAAGCGGTTATCAAAATTTATCTGAAAGAGAAAAGAGAATACTTTTTGAAGCAAGTAAAAAGAATTAAATATTCAGAAGAGAAAAGAGAAGTTTATTCTGTATTTATTACAGACTCTAACTTTTCTTTTATCCTTAAATATTCCATCAATGGATGAGCGGAATGAAAAAAAAATTAGTTCTTCTGCAGTTTCTATTAGCCGTTTTATTACTTATTCTATCCTCTTGCAGTAATAAAACTGAATTAGAAGAATTGTCTAAAGTTTATGTTGATAATCTGATTGTTGAAACCACTTACTGCACAAGTGATTCACTTTTGCTAAAAAAGAAAGAGGTATTCAATAAATATAACATGACTGAAGAAGCTTATAAAGAAAAAATTAAAAGTATAAATCAAGATTACAGTAGTTGGAAAACTTTTTTTGATTTAGCAAATGCCTATCTTGATACATTAAAAGCCAAAAACAAAAGAGCAGAAGTTTTACATTATGAATCTGAACCCAGAGTTGGTCATAAAAGGCAATAGCCAAACGGGTTTACTTCAATCTGTTTTAAGCCTAAACACGCATCTACTTTGGACCTTTTATAATTTCATTAAAGCCTTAACAACTCTAATCTTTCCATAACTGATTTTAGTATTTAAATTACTTTTTAGAATTTTTGCATTATCGCCGTAGATATTAATTGCATCTTTTATTTGTTTAATTTCATCTTTGGAAACTAATTTAGAGTAATCCTCTTGCGGGTAAAAATTAACAATACTATCTATGTGTATTGAAATTATTGAATCGGATAATTTAAGCAACCGAGAAATATCATCTAATGAATATCCTTTTTTTAGCAAATTGTAAGTGTTAAAAATATGACTCGGGAGTTTTTTAACATCAGTTGCATGTAAATGTTCTTTTATTATTTCGATGAAATCATTACCGATTTTATTGAACATTCTTTGGGTTACTCCGTTTATTGTTAAAAAAGAATTTGGAGTAACCGGTTTTTCATTAACAATCTTTTTTAGAATTTTATCGGCACAAATAATTTCAGGATTTTGAGAAAATTTTTTGGCAGCTAAAGTTCTTTCTTCTCTGAGTTTGTTATAGAGTTGAAGGTTATCTTCGTAATCTGTATCTCTTTTAACTTCAACACTTTTGTCCTTTTCTAAAGAATTAAAGAGTAATTCGCCTCCAACTTCTTTCAGCATTCTTTTTGATTTTAATTTCATTACACTATTTTCGATTTGTGCATAATTAAAATGCGTACATGATTGATATGTCGAAATTGAATTGGCAGCACGGGTTTTAGTTTTTCCAGATAAAATTCCGAATAATTGCTTTAAGTTTAAGCCTCTTTTAATTTCTTTGAATGTTCTAATAATTTTTTCTTGAATATATTCATCGGCAGTATTATCAATGTTTGCAATTCCTAAACAATTATCACACTTGCCGCATTTGTAAGCTTTAACATCTTCACCGAAATAGTTTAAAATAAAATTGAATCTACATTCTTCCGTAAAGCTGTAATCTAGAACGGAATCTAATTTATTTTTGCTATGATTTATTTTAGAGTTTAGGGCTTCATCATTAAGAAAGAGTTCTTCGGCTTTAACTCTTTCTCGCATCATTACAATTTGAGTTGAAGATGAAGGAGGTAAATATTCAATAATGCCCAAATCATTTAGATTTAATAGATCTTTTTCTATTTCATACTTTTTTTGGCCAAGGGTATTGTATAAATAGTTAAAATTGATTTTTGTAAACTCTGTAAACGGAAGATTCCCATAATATTGGATAAGTTCTAAAAGTAGTTCTTTTAACTTCTTATTCTTTAACTTTACAACATAACCTTTAAGTTTTTCTTTTGTTATTAAATATTTAAAATTAGAATGATAAATATTTATTTTATTTAGTTTTAAATAATTTGTTTTCTCTAAAACAGTCATTACGGAATTAAACAAATTTTGATTTATCTTTTTATTATTTAATAAAGAAATTAATTTTTCATCAATATTTAAGGCAACTTCTGATTTTGTGTTAACTGTTACTCGGTGATAATCTAATATAGAATTATAGACTTCTTTAACTTGCTCACGTGTGGGATGAGTTACTTTAATCAAAAACTCTTGTAGATGTTTATCTTTTTCGGAATAGAATAGATAACATTTTGCTTCTTTACCATCTCTTCCTGCTCTTCCGAATTCTTGATAAAGATTTTCGATAGAACCCGGAATGTTAAAATGAATTACCAAGCCAATATCCGATTTATCAATTCCCATTCCGAAAGCATTTGTTGCTACAATTACTTTTGTGTTATTATCAATAAAATCATTTTGAATTATTGTTCGCAACTCATTTGTTAATCCTGCATGATAAAATTCAACGTTGATATTTTCAGCTTTCAATTGTTCGGTTAATTTTTCTGCATTTTTTCTTGTGGATACATAAATAATTGAAGCTGTATTGTGTTCACGTAGAATTTCAATTGTTCTATCAATTTTATTCTTTATTTTCTCAACGAAAAGCGAGATATTTTTTCTTTCAAACCCATATACAAATGTTTTAGGATTCTCAAATCCAAGTTGATTGATAATATCTTTTTGAACATCGGGAGTTGCGGTTGCAGTAAAGGCAGAAATATTTTTGATCCCAATTTGCTCCGCAAACTCTTTAATATTTCTGTAACTTGGTCTAAAACTATGTCCCCATTCACTAATACAATGAGCCTCATCAACAAATAAATATTCAGGTTTTAAATCTTTTAAACTTTCAGTAAAATTAAGATTGCCCAATCTTTCGGGAGCAACAAAAAGGATTTTAATTTTATTATTTGTTAAATCCAATAGAACTTTTTTAGTCTCTCGGTAGTCTAAAGAACTGTTAATGAAAGCAGCGGAATTATTTATTTGATTTATTGAGTTTACTTGATCTTGCATCAAAGAAATTAAGGGCGAAATAACAATTGAATAAGTTTCAGAAATAATAGAAGGCAATTGATAACAAAGCGATTTTCCTGCTCCGGTTGGCATTATAGCAAGAACATTTTTTTTATCAATAATTGCTTTAATTATTTCTTCTTGTCCGGGTCGGAAGTTTTCAAATCCGAAATGCTGTTTAAGTGTTTTTCTTAACATCAAATTAAAGAATATATGGTTAATTTAAATACTAGTAAATTTTTAAATAAAAAGTGATTTACAAATGAATTCAGTTCAAATTACAAATGTAACTAAAATATTTAATAACGGTTCAACAAAAAACGGTGAACTTAAAGCATTAGATAATGTTTCACTTAATATTCCCAAAGGTATAATTTTCGGATTACTTGGACCAAATGGTGCCGGAAAATCAACTCTAATGAATTGCATTGTTGATTTTATAGAACCGGATAATGGTAATATTAAGATTAACAATATAGGTATTGAAGATACTTCTTACAAAAAAGAAATCGGCTATGTGCCGCAGGAAATTGCCCTTTACGAAGATTTATCTGCAATAAAAAATTTACAGATATTCAGCAGCTTTTATAAAATTCCAAAAAAAATATTAAAAGAAAGAATAAATGAAATTTTAGAACTCGTTCAATTAAAGGAAAGAAAAAATGATTTGGTAAAAACCTTTTCAGGTGGAATGAAAAGGCGGCTGAATATTGCCGTAAGTATTTTGCATAATCCGGATATAATTTTGTGCGATGAACCGACTGTTGGTGTTGATCCGCAAAGCCGAAATGCAATTTTTGAAATGCTGCAAAAATTAAATCGAGAAGGAAAGACAATTATTTATACAACTCATTACATGGAAGAGGCTGCAAACTTATGCAATAAACTTGCAATAATTGATAACGGTAAAATTATTGCCGAAGGAAATTTAAATGAATTAATTAACCTTTTAGAAAAAAAAGATGTACTGAAAATTAGTAAATCGCCTTTGATTGATAAGCTTTCTACAGAATTTTATAGATTGGGGAAAGTTACGGAATTTGATTTCTATTATGAAATTATGCCCGAAAGCAAAACTCAAACAAATGGTTCAATACTTACTGAATTGGAGAAAATGAAAGTACCTTTTCATTTAATAGAGTTAAGTAAAGCATCGCTCGAAGATGTTTTCTTAAAACTAACAGGAAGGAGTTTAAGAGATTGAGAAACATTACTAAACTTATATATAAAGATTTTTTACGTTTTTTTGCCGATATCCCTGCATTAATTTTTACATTTGTTGTCCCAATTGTTTTAATAATAATTTTTGGAAGTATTTGGGGCAGCGGTTCCAAAAGCAGGGGCAAAATTCCGATGATTTTAATTAACAAAAGCAATAACGAATTATCTAAATATATCGAAACTGAACTTGACTCCAGCTCGGCGATTAGAACAATCAAAAAATACATTGACGAAAATAAAAAAGAACAAAACTTTACTATTGAAAAAGCTAAAGAATTTGTTAAGAATGGAAAAATTCCTGCTGCTTTAATAATGCCAAAAGATTTTTTTGCAGATACATCAAGTTCCTTAAAATTTAAATATTATTTTGACCCGCGCAACGAAATGGAAATGCAACTGTTGCAAGGAACTATTCAGCAAACTGTCTTTTCAAAAATACCTGAAATTTTTCCACTGTTGATGCAAAGACAAGCAAAAACTTTTTTAAATGATTCTTTATCAAATTCGTTTAATACTGATATGGCAAATATGATTTCAGAGTATTTTGGTGTTGATAAAGATGAAATAGTTAAATCTTTAACTGAATTTGATATGGAAGAAATAACAAGTTCTAATGATTCTACTGAAGCAGCAGGTACAGATTTTATCAGCAATCTTATTCAGTTTGATGAAGAACAGCTTGTAGGAACCGAAGTAAAGAATCCCGGTGTAACAAGAATTGTCGGCGGCTGGGCAATAATGTTTTTGTTGTTTACACTTACGGCAACGGCCACATCAATTTTTGAAGAAAGAAAAGAAGGAACCTTAAAGAGAATTTTATGTATGTCTGTTACAAGAACAGAGTATTTAATCTCAAAATATTTCTATTCAATTATCATTGGAATAATCCAGCTTTTTGTTTTATTCTTTTTTGCTTACATTTTTTATGATGTAGATATTTTCTCTAATTTCTTTAGTTTGATAATTGTAATTCTTGCATCTGCCGGTGCATCTGTAGCTTTCGGAATGTTAATTACTGCTATTGCCGATAGTCTTGCACAAGCTAATGGTTTTGCAACTCCTGTTATTTTAATTATGTCGGCTTTGGGCGGTTCTTGGTTTCCGGTCTCACTATTCCCTGATTGGATGCAAGGCGTAGCCAAGTTTACTTTAACTTATTGGTCGGTAGAAGCATTTTTACAAGTTTTATGGAGAGATGCCGGAATATCAAAAATAATTTTTCCATATTTAACGATTTTATTGGGAATAGCAATTATTGTTAATTACATTGCACTAAGAATTTTTAATAAAAAAGAAATTTTATAACTCATGATAAACTCTATAAAAGTAAATAATCTTACGAAGATTTATAGTTCAAGTTTTAAGAGAAATAATAATATAACAGCTCTTGATAATTTAACATTAAAAGTTGAAAAAGGAATTGTCTTTGGTCTACTTGGTCCAAATGGTGCAGGCAAAACAACTCTTATTAAAATTTTACTCGGAATTGTTTTTCCAACTTCGGGAAGTGCGGAAATTTTAGGTAGAGATATTTCAAGTTATGAAATAAGAAAAAATATTGGTTACCTTCCTGAAAATCACAAATTCCCGAATTATTTAACTGGTGAAGAAGTAATAATTCAAAATGCAAAACTATCGGGTTATACTGTTGATAAAAATTCATCTGAGTTAACAAGTATTCTTAATCTTGTTAAAATGGAAAAATGGAGAAAGACAAAAATCAAAAAATATTCTAAAGGAATGATGCAGAGAATCGGTTTGGCTCAAGCAATAATTCACAATCCCGAAATCATTTTTTTAGATGAACCTACAGATGGTGTTGACCCAATTGGACGAAAAGAAATACGAGATATTCTTGCCAATTTGAAAAGAAAAGGTAAAACTATTTTTATCAATAGTCATCTTTTATCCGAGGTTGAATTAATTTCCGATAAAGTTGCAATTTTGAATAACGGTAAATTAGTAAAATACGGAACAATTGATGAATTAACGGTAGATAAAGAAATTTATGAAATCAAAACCGAGTTACCGTTAGATACAAACTTTGAAAACAATCTGAAAAATGAATTTACTTTTAGAACTTCAGGAAAAATAATTTCTTTGGAAGTTAAAAATAATAATGATTTAAATAATTTTATGGATGAACTTAGAACTTCCAACTATAATATTCTTAGTGTTAACCAAAAGAAGAACTCTTTGGAAGATATGTTTATTAAATCCTTAACGGAAAGTAAGAACTGATTATGAATAATATTTTAACTATAGCAAACTCTACAATACGCGAAGCATTTTCAAAAAAAATAATTATAACTTTTTTTGCAATTTCCACATTTACTGTCTTAGGATTTATACTTTTCTTTTCATTTGTTCCTATTGATGATTTAACAGGAATAATAAGATTTAGTAAAGGAAATCCTTTGGATTTAACCGTAGAAATAACAAGAAAAATTAAATTACTTATCGTAGCACCTCTTTTCGGAGGCGGTTTATTTCTGTCAATTTTTTCTGCATCGGGATTTATTCCTGCTATGTTAGAGAACGGTTCTGTAGATTTAATATTATCCAAGCCAATTTCAAGAACTCAAATAATACTAGGCAAATTTTTGGGAGGTGTTACAGTTGTATTTATAAACATTGCTTTTCTAATTTTTGCTTTGTGGTTTTTAATGGGACTAAAATTTTCAGTTTGGAGTCCTTATTTTCTCTATTGCATTTTAACGATTACTTTTACCTTTGCGTCACTCTATTCTTTAATAATTTTAATTGGTATTATTACTAAAAGTTCTATGTTTGCAATGATGCTAACGTATTTGATATTTTTTGTGCTTTCACCGCTTCTTGCTGCAAGAGAGCAAATATTAATGTTAGTTGATGATAAACTTACAAAGAACATTACTGAAATTTTGTACCATATTATTCCTAAAACAACAGAACTCGGTTCCCTTACAACAGAGCTTGCCATTGGTTCCGGTGTTGGTGATTGGTTACCAATTATAACTACCTTTCTTTTTATGATTCTCGTTCTTTATATTAGTATTTTCATTTTTAATAAAAAAGATTTTTGATAGTTTGATAATTTAAAGTTGTAACGACATATAAATAATCGAAGAATTTTTTTCTGATTGTTCAATTTTTAATTTATTATTTTAACATTATTAAATTCAACTTTGTTAGCACTTGAATTTTAGAGTAAGATGATGCTTTCATTATTATTTTAGTCTTATTTTACTTGTAAATTTATGTTATAAAAGTTGTAAGTATAATTCATTCAATCACATTAACTTTAAGAAATTTTATGGAAAAGAATAACTTAAAACTGGAAGATTTATTAAAAAATTCCACACAACACGAAAGTTCCGCCCAAATTGAATATGTTGCGATAATCGGTGGAGGAATTATGGGATGCGGAATAGCACAAACAATTGCCGCAGCAGGAATTGAAACAATAATTATTGAGAAAAACGAAAAAGAAATTGAAAAATCCAAAACCAATTTAGAAAATTCACTAAAACATGAAATTGAACGCTGGGCAATGACCGAAAGCGAAAAAAAATCAATTTTAAGCAGAATAAATTGGAATTTAGACATTAATGAAGTAAGTGAATGCGATTTAATTATTGAATCAATTGATGAAGACTTTAAACAAAAAACCGAACTCTTTAAAACATTAGACAAAATTGCTAATCCTAATACAATTTTTGTTTCAAATACACCAACACTAAGTTTAACGGAAATTGCTGAAGTTACCAAAAGAAAAGATAAAATGATTGGTATCCACTTTTTAAATCCTGTTCCCAAAGTGTCTTTGGTTGAATTGGTCAAAGGAATGGATACTTCCGAAGCTACTGTAGAAAAGACGAAGCAATTTGCGAACAGAATCGGTAAAACAGCAATTGAAGTCTATGAATATCCTGGCTTTGTTACAACCAGAGCAATAGTTCCGCTGCTAAATGAAGCAATGCATATTTTAATGGAAGGAATTGCATCTGCCAAAGATATTGATACAGCTATGAAACTCGGTTATAACTTCCAAATGGGTCCATTAGAATTAGCTGATTCATTGGGTTTGCAAGAAGTTTTAACTTGGATGCAGCAACTATATCAAACTTTAGGTGAAGCACGATACAGACCATGTCCACTTTTAAGAAAGATGGTAAGAGAAAGAAAACTCGGTAAAAAGAATGGAGAAGGATTTTTTAAATACGACTCAGATGGAAAAATAATTTAACTATATAATTAAGGAAAAATTAAGTGAAAATTTTAGTATTAAATTGCGGAAGTTCTTCAATTAAATATCAACTTATTGAAACTGATACTGAAGAAGCTCTTGCAAAAGGTCAAATTGAAAGAATAGGGATGAGCAGTGCCGTGCTGACTCACCAGCCAAAAGGTCAAGATAAAATAAAAATAGTTGGTGAAATTTTAGATCACTCAATTGCTATGGAATATGTTATTGCTGTTTTGCTTAATCCTAATCACGGTGTGATTGCAGATAGAAGCGAAATTGATGCTGTCGGACACAGAGTTGTTCACGGCGGTGAAACATTTTCTGGTTCTGTTTTAATCACCGATGCAGTCTTACAAGCACTAAAAGATAATATAGAATTGGCTCCGTTGCATAATCCTCCAAATCTTAAAGGTATTGCTGCTGCAAAAGAACATCTTCCGAATGTTCCGCAATGTGGAGTGTTTGATACGGCTTATCATTCAACAATGCCTCCTCATGCTTTTTTATATGGAATACCCTATAAATTATACAAAAGATACCAAATCAGAAAATATGGTTTTCATGGAACATCGCATAGATTTGTTTCATATAGAGCTTCTAAAGTTCTTGATAAGCCGATTGAAGAACTAAAAATAGTTACTGCTCATCTTGGCAACGGTGCAAGTATGGCAGCTATAAAACATGGTAAATCAATAGATACCTCGATGGGCTTTACTCCGCTGGAAGGTTTACTGATGGGAACAAGATGCGGCGATTTAGATCCATCAATTATTACATACGTAATGGGAAAAGAAGAACTCTCAATTTCTGAAACAAATACATTGCTTAATAAACACAGCGGACTTGCAGGAATAAGCGGCGAAAGTAGTGATATGCGAGAAATTGAACAAGCGGTTGATGAAGGTGATAAAAAGGCAACCTACGCTTTCGATATTTTCTGTTATAGAATTAAAAAATATATTGGTTCTTATGCTGCAGCAATGGGTGGAATTGATGCACTTGTTTTTACAGGCGGAATCGGTGAAAATTCTCCCAAAGTTAGAAAGGCTGTCTGTTCGGAATTAGAATTTCTTGGTATTCATCTTGATCCCGATAAAAATGAGAATGCAACAGGAGAAGCATTTTTATCCGCGGATAATTCAAAGACATCTATCTTAAGAATACCGACTAACGAAGAACTTGTAATTGCAATGGATTCCGATAAAATTGTCAGAGAATTAAATCAAAATTAAATTGGACTTAAAACTAAAAAATAAAAATGTTTTTGTTTCCGCATCCAGTAAAGGAATAGGAAAAGTTGTTGCCAAATTATTTTTAGAAGAAGATAGTAATGTTGTTATTTCTTCAAGTAATATTAAAAACTTAGAAAAAACTGCTTCAATTTTTAAAGAAAAGTATAGTGAAAAAATACATTTTATTAAATGCGATATTAATAAACCTGATGAGATTGAAGCAGCAATTAAATATTCCGAAAATCAATTTGGTAATATTGATATTTTGGTTAATAATTGTGGGGGACCCGCACCCGGTTATTTTAATAACTTAACTGAAGCAAATTGGGAAGCCGGATACAATCAAGTTTTAATGAGTGCTGTAAGATTCACAAAACTTGTGCTCCCAAATATGCAGAAAAATAACTGGGGAAGAATAATTAACATTACTTCTATTTCCGTAAAACAACCAATTGATAATTTGCTTCTCTCCAATACTTTTAGAAGTGGATTAACAGCCTTTGCCAAAACTTTATCGAACCAAATAAGTTTGCATAATATTACTGTTAATAATGTTGCTCCAGGTTTAACACTTACAAACAGATTAGATGAGCTTGCTAAATTAAAAGCAAAGCAAAATAATATATCCAAAGATGAAATGTTGCTAAAGATGGCTTCGGAAATTCCGTTAAAAAGATTGGCAAAACCTGAAGAAGTTGCATCAGCAGTTGTTTTTCTGGCTTCAGAACAAGGAAGTTATATTAACGGACAAACAATTGTAGTTGATGGCGGACTCATAAAATCTTCTTATTAGGAAACTAATTTGTGCTAAAAATAAATTAACTTTCATGCTGATGAATGCATAACGAGCTGAGACTAAGTATAGTTTAAATCTCTAAAATCGAGTTGAAACTTTACGAGTAAGATTCCTAATAAATAAGTAATTCATCTAATAAATCATAATTTGTGAGATTTAATAATATGTACAATAAAATTTTAAAACAGTTAAAAGAACTTTCTGAAGAAAAATATAAGGAGTTTAATAAAAAAATAATTCCGACAAATCAAAAAGTATTAGGAGTCAAAATTCCAGAACTTAGAAAGTTAGCTAAAAGTATTGCCAAGGATGAAAAAGAATCACTAAAATTTATAGAAATTGATAAAAAGAATATCTATGAAATGGTTCTGCTCGAAGGAATGGTGCTTGCAAACTTGAATAAATCTTTTCTTGAATTATTACCTCTTACTGAAAATTTTCTATCGAAAGTTGATAACTGGGCACAAATAGATACATCAATTGCTGATTATAAAAATATTAGGAAAGAAAAAAAAGAAGTTTTGCAAGTTATAAAAAAGTGGCTGAAGTCCGACAATGAATTTGTTGTAAGAGCAGGCTTAGTAATTTTACTTGCCCATTATATAGAGGAGTATTACTTAAACACAATTTTTGATTTATCACAAAAAGTAAAGCACAAAGGTTATTATGTGAAAATGGGAAATGCTTGGTTGATTTCTGCCTGCATGGCCAAATTCCCTGAAGAAACAATTAACTTTTTTCAGAATAATAAATTAGATACCGAAACTCAAAATAAAGCGATACAAAAATCAAGAGAAAGCAGAAGAGTTTCAAAAGAAAATAAAGAGTTAATCTTACGATTCAAAAAATAATAGCTCAGTTACGCAAAGAAGAGAGCACAATTAGTAAGTCAAAAAAAAATTAAAATAAACGAACAATAAACATATAGTTATTAATATTTTTATTTGTTGTTACTCCAATTTATAGATTTTACTTATTTTTGTTCTTAAAAATAATAAAGATATATGAGTACTAAATCCGGATTTGTAACAATAATAGGAAAACCTAACGTTGGTAAATCAACCTTAATGAATAAATTGTTAGGTGAAGATTTATCAATAATTACCAGTAAACCGCAAACCACAAGGAAGAGAATTCTTGGAATTTTATCCGAAGAAAATTATCAAATTATTTTCCTTGATACACCTGGAATTTTAGATCCAAAATATTTAATGCAAGAAAAGTTAGCGGATTATATTGTAAAATCAGTTAAAGATGCGGATGTTATTTTATTTTTAATTACTCTTGGTAAGTCAGAAAAAGAGTTGGAACTATTTGAGAAGGAAGAGACGCAAGAGTATCTAAAAAATAAAAACAAAAAGAAGATTCTTATAATCAATAAAATCGATTTGGTAAAGCAAGAAGTCCTTACTTCTGCGATGCGGAAGGTTGAAAAGAAAAATATATTTGATGAAATAATTCCGATTTCAGCACTTGAAGGTTACAATCTTGAAAAATTACAAGAAAAGATAATTGATTTTTTACCTGTGCATCCTAAATTCTATCCCGATGACGAATTGACAAATGAAACCGAAAGATTTTTTGTCTCGGAGAAAATCAGAGAAAAAATATTAGAGCTTTATCATGATGAAATTCCTTACAGTATTGAAGTTATAATCGAAGAGTTTAAAGAGAGAGAAAAAGGAAAAGATTTTATTTCGGCAAGTATTGTTGTAGAAAGGGAATCGCAAAAGCCAATAATTTTAGGCAAAGGCGGAAGTAAAATAAAAAAACTTGGTGCTGCTGCAAGAATTTCGGTTGAAGAATTTTTAATGCGGAAAGTTTATTTGGAGCTGCGTGTAAAAGTTGCTGATAATTGGCGGAAAGATAAAAATGCGTTAAAGAGATTTGGATATTTAGAGTAAAGAAAAACTTAAATATCAGAAGTGAAATTATAAAAGGAAAATGTTAAAACCCCATAAATATTAAAAAGCAGTAGTGAGTAGTTAAATAAATAGTCGTAAAACTTAGAAAGTTAAAATATAAAAATTCAAAAAATTAAAAATCTAATTCTTAAATTCAGAATACTAAATTGTTAAACAACACAAATAAATATAAAGCCGAGTTAATTTTAATTTTCATAACGATTCTTTGGGGAGCTACATTTCCAATAATAAAAGAAGCGTTGAACGATATTTCATCTTTGACATTTATTTCAATAAGATTTGCATTTGCCGGAATTTTTTTGCTTCCTTTTGTGATAAAAAAGCGATTTACAAAAAAAGCAGCCAAATCGGGAATTTTACTCGGAGTTTTCTTATTCCTTGGTTTTGCAGCTCAAACATTCGGTTTAAAATATACAACTGCAATTAAATCAAGTTTTCTGACCGGAACAGTTGTGATTATGGTTCCGATTTTACAACTCCTAATTGAAAAGAAACCACCGAACAAAGGTGTAATTTTTGGGGTAATAATCGTTACTATTGGAATAAGTTTTTTATCGAGTGGTGGTAAGTCTATTTTAAATTTGTTTTCTGATTTAGGTTCTAATTTTAATCTTGGCGAAATACTAAGTTTATTTTGTGCTTTTTTTTATGCTATTTATATTGTTTTGCTCGATGTTGAATCTAATAAATATGATTTCTGGATTTTGCTTTTTTATCAGATAGTTGCTATTGCCGTATTAAGCACTGGTTTTATGTTCCTTTTTGATGCAACAAGCATTGAGCACATAAAAGTTGATATTACCAAAAATTTAATATGGGCAGTTTTTTATACATCAATTTTTACAACATTGATTACAACTGCACTTCAAACAAAATATCAGAAAAGTGTTACTCCTGCAAAAGCAGGAATAATTTTTTCTTTGGAACCAATAGTTGCAACAATTTTGGCTTTCTTTTTATTAGGAGAAAAAATAACTAATTTTGGTTATATCGGTGCAGCATTAATTATTATTGGTTTGCTTACAGCAGAATTATATGAAAGTTTAATGTTAAAGAAAAAAGAAAATTGAAGAATACAAAATGATACGAGCGGAAATTATAGTTTACGGATTAGTGCAAGGAGTTGGCTTCCGATATTTTGTTTTGCAAAAAGCACAAAAGTTAAACTTAAAAGGTTACACAAAAAATCAATATGACGGAACGGTTTTTACAGTTGTTGAAGGCGAAAAGTATTTAATTGAAGAACTATTTAATCAGTTGAAAGTTGGTTCCACTCGTTCCGATGTAAGAGACATAAAAATAACTTGGACAAGCTATGCGAGTGAATTTACAAATTTTGAAATTAGGAGATTCTAAATGAACATAAGAACCGGATTCGGCTATGATATTCATAGATTTGCTGAAGATAGAAAACTATTCCTCGGCGGCATTGAAATCCCATCGCATCTGGGATTATTGGGGCATTCTGATGCCGATGTTTTGCTTCATGCAATCTGCGATGCAATGCTGGGTGCTTTGGCACTTGGCGATATTGGTCAGCATTTTCCTGATAATGATCCAAATTATAAAAATATTGACAGCAAAATTTTGTTGAAAAAAGTAAACGAATTAATTCAAAGTAAAATGTTCAGAGTTGTTAATATAGATTCAACAGTTGTTATGGAACAACCGAAATTGAAAGACCATATTTATGCAATCAGAAAAAGCATTGCACATATATTAAATATCAGCATAGAACAAGTTTCCGTAAAAGCAACAACATCAGAAAAAATGGGTTTTGTAGGAAGGGAAGAAGGTGCTAAGGCATATGCTTCTGTTTTGTTAGCTGAAGAGTTGGATGATTAATGTTAGAGCAGATAATAAACTACATAAGTAGCTTAGACACAACCTGGATTTATATTATACTTTTAGCCTTTTCATTCATAGAAAATGTTTTTCCACCGTCTCCGAGTGATGTTGTGGTAGTTGTTGGAGCATCATTAATTCCTTCATCAACACTTAGCTTCATTCCAATTTTACTTATCACAAGTATTGGCAGTTCGTTGGGATTTATTTTGATGTATTATGTCGGGTTTTTTCTCAGCGAAAAAGTTTTACGTTCCGGTAAATTAAGTTTTATAAGTCAAGATGCTTTAGCCAAAACAGATGAATGGTTTTCAAAGTATGGTTATAAAATAATTGTGGCTAATAGATTTCTACCCGGAACTCGCTCTGTAATAAGTTTTTTCTCGGGCGTACATGAGTTGAATGTCATTAAAGTTTTTTTATATGCTTCTATCAGTGCTTTTGCTTGGAACTTGATAATTATTTATTTGGGTATGACACTTGGAAATAATATTGAACTGATTGATTATTACTTGAAAACTTACAGTAATATTGGAATGGCTTTAACAGCAGTTATCCTTTTATTTTTTGGAATTAGGTATTTTGTTAAGAGAAAGAAGAGTGATTAAAAAATTATTCAAGTCATACAAAACTCACGAGCAAAGAAAAGAAAACAGAAAAGAATTATTACTCGGTTTAATTTCCGGAATTTTAATGGGATTATCTTTTCCGCCAATTCCGTTGCCTTATTTTATTTTCTTTGCAATGGTTCCTTATTTATTTGTTCTTGAGAGAAGAAAAACTTTATCGGAAGTAAATCGTTTTACATACTTTACTATTTTCTTTTTTAATTTAACAACTTTGTATTGGGTTGGCAGTTGGACAAAAGATGCTGATCCTTTCTTGATGGTTGCAGGAACAGTTTTAATGTTTTTTAATCCTTTGGTTTTTCTAATACCGTCAACATTTTTTTTCTACACTCGTAAATATATTACTAAAGACAATGCAATCTTTTTGCTTCCATGGTTTTGGTTGTTTTACGAATATATTTATTCCATAACCGATTTTAAATTTCCTTGGCTGTCGTTGGGTAATTCACTTCCTTACTTTAATAGCTATATTCAAATTGCAGATATAATAGGTGTTTATGGTCTAACAGTATTAATTCTCTATTCAAATATTTTTCTCTATAAAATTGTTAAGAAATATATTTTAAATAAAAAAGTCAGCTATAGTTTTGTAATTCTATTTTTAGTGATACTAGTTGTTCCTTTAGTTTATGGGGTTGTTAAAGTTAATAATTACGTACCCTCTAATGCAAGAGTGCGTGTAGGGTTAGTTCAGCCTAATCTGAATCCTAATAAAAAATGGGAGTTAGGAAATTTGAATGAACAGATTGATCTTTACCTTTCTCTTTCAGAAAAGTCAATAAAAGATAATGCCGAAATAATAATTTTGCCCGAAACTGCGTTGCCTGTTTATTTGCTATCGAGCAGTTATTATAAAGAAGCACAAAGATTAAGAAATTTTGTTGATAGTAATAAAGTATTACTCATAACAGGAATGCCGCACGCCAATTATTTTACGGACTCTGAGTCAGCACCTCAAGATGCAAAACCGATTAAGAACAGTAAATATCTTTATACAAGTTATAACGCAATTTTATTTTTTGCTCCGAATAAATCTGTTGAACAATATGGTAAAATTAAACTTGTTCCTTTTGGAGAGAAAGTTCCGCTTGTTGATATAATTCCTGTGTTGGGAAAGTGGATTAAGTGGAATGTGGGAATATCGAGTTGGAACACCGGGAAAGATACTTTAGTTTACGGTATGCAGCTAAATGAAAAATCAGTAAATGTTGGAGGAGTTGTCTGCATTGAATCAATTTATCCTGATTTTATTTCTGCGTTTGTTGATAAGGGGGCCGAATTTATTGCTGTTGTAACAAACGATAGTTGGTACGGAAATTCAAGTGGTCCGTATCAGCATAAAGAAATGAGTGTTTTGCGAGCAGTAGAAAACGGTAGAGCAGTTGTTAGGGCTGCCAATGGAGGTATCAGTTGTATTATTAATCCAATTGGGGAGACTATCTCTGCTACTAAAATGTTTACTCGAGGTGTATTGACCGGAGATGTTGAACTGCGAAGTGATAAGACATTCTTTACAGAATATCCGTTGTTACTTCCATACTTGAGTGTTATGATTTTTCTTTTTGTAATTATCAGAGTTCTAATTAAGAAAGTAATAAAACACAAATAACACTAATCACATAAATTTTCGCAACTAATAAAATGATGTTATAAACGTTAAATGAAAATTGAATTGAAAAAATTAGGTATGTATATTAAATCGCAGCAAAATATAAAAATATTTTATGAAAATGAGAATGTTGTTGATTATCTTGGTTGAAGATTTAGTAATCATAAAATTAAAGGCTGCTGCAATATTTGTTCTAAACATGAACTATAATTAATAAATTATCTTAAAGCTGCTAATATTAAAGTCGGTTTACTTTTAAATTTTGACAAGAAAGCTGAATTCAAAAGAAAAATATTTAGCAATAATTAACGGATATCGTTATTATACTTGTTTTATAAGGAAATAATATGAATAATATAATTGATTTAAGAAGTGATACTGTTACCAAACCATCCGAAGCTATGCGAAAAGCAATGTACGATGCTGAAGTTGGTGATGATGTTTATAAAGAAGATAAAACAGTATTTGAGTTAGAAGAATATGTTGCTAAACTCTTACACAAAGAAGCTGCTCTGTTTGTCCCGAGCGGTGTTATGGGTAACCAGATTTGTCTTAATATTCATACACAACCAGGCGATGAAGTTATTTGTGAAGCTGATGCACATATCTTTCAGTATGAGTCAGGTTCTCCGGCAGTATTAAGTGGAATACAATTGAATCCCGTAAAAGCTGAAAGAGGAATTTTGAAGCCTGAAATAATTGAACCGCTTATTAGACCGACAAGTGCTTACTACATGCCTCGGACAAAAGTTATTGAGGCAGAAAATACACACAACAGAGCAGGTGGAACGATTTATAAAATTGATGAAATTAAAGCTCTCTCAACTTTAGCACAAAAGTATTCTTTAATGTTCCATTTAGATGGAGCCAGACTTTGGAACGCTGCAATAGCAAGTGGAAATAAACTTTCTGATTTTACAAATTATTTTGATTCGGTTTCAATTTGTTTATCCAAAGGTCTTGGTGCACCTATTGGTTCAGTAATTGCCGGACGGAAAGAATTTATTACTGAAGCCTTTCGTGTAAGAAAAGCTTGGGGTGGGGGAATGAGGCAGGTAGGTGTTATTGCATCGGCAGGACTTTTCGCAGTTAAAAATAATTTTGAAAGATTGGCTGAAGATCATCAGAAAGCAAAGCAGCTTGCTAAACATATCGAAGAAACCGAAAAGTTTGAATTGGTGAATAAGGATGTTGAAACAAATATAATTATTTTTAAACCATTAGAAAAAACAATTGAAGAAGCTTTAGATTTGTGCAAACAAGAAGGCCTTTTACTTTCTGTCGGACAAGTAGGCACACTACGAGCTGTAACTCATCTCGATGTAAGTCATGATGAAATTGTAAAAGCATGTAAAATAATTGACAAAATTTTTAATTAAGAAAGGTTAAAATGGATATAGAAAAATTTTCGCAACAGATAACAGAAGAAGTTAAATTTCATGAAGTCGATATGCTTGGTGTTTGTAATAATGCGGTTTACTTAAGCTACTTTGAAGATGCACGATTAAAATATTTACAAAATTTATCAAAAAAATATAAATTTAAAGAATTTTTACAAAATGAATCTTTTGTAATAATAGCTCGGAATGAAATTGATTATCTTAATTCGTCTCATCTGGATGACCTTTTAACTGTTTATACACGTATCCCGAAAGTTTCAAAAAGCAGTTTTATCTTTGAACACTTGGTTTATAGAGAAAGCGATAAAACTGAAATAGCAAAGGGTAGTGGAGTTTTAGTGCATATAAATAGAAATACAAAACAGAGCATGTTGCTTCCTGGAGAATTTCATAAAGCAATTTTGGATTTTGAAAAATAAGTTTAATCTCAAAAATTGGGGAAATAAAAAATGGCAATTATTTTTGATATTGAAACTGTAGGTTTTGAACTGGAAAATCTTTCAGAATCTCAACAAGAGTTTTTATTACGTTATGCTGAAAAAGAAAATAATACTGAATTACGTGAACAAAAAATATCTGATACGGAACGATATTTAAGTCTTTATCCTTTTACGGCAAAGCTTCTTTCAATAGGAATGCTTAACAGTGAAACAAACGGATCATTTATACTTTATAATTCTGATAAAACTGAAAAGTGGAAAGTTGATGATAAAGAAATTACTTATCAAGGTCTTTCCGAAAAAGCAATGTTAGAAATTTTTTGGAAATTTGTAGTCAAAACAGATAAAGTTGTTACTTTTAATGGTCGTAATTTCGACATTCCCTTTTTGATGATGCGTTCGGCAATGCTTAAGATAAAACCAACAATTAACTTAATAAATAACAGATATAATATTACTCGACATATTGATTTGTTAGATCAGTTTACATTTTACGGACTTACTAGAAAGTTTAATCTTGATTTTTACTGTCATGCTTTTGGAATAAAATCTCCCAAATCTAAAGGCATAACGGGAATGGAAGTTAAAGAACTTTATAAAGCTAATAAAATAAAAGACATTGCCGTTTATTGTGGTGAAGACGTTAAAGCGACATACGAGCTTTATAAAATTTGGGAAGCATTTCTGAATGTTTGAGTTAGTTAAAACTTAAAGAATAAAGTTTTTTTGAAGTGTAGTTAAGAAGCTATTTTATTAACTTCTTAACTACTATATATTTTTTTTACTTTTTTAGCTCTTCAATCAATGCGGGCACAATTTCGAAAACATCTCCGGTAATTCCGTAATCTGCAATTTGGAAAATTGGTGCGTCAGCATCTTTATTTACTGCAACAATATATTTCGACGAACGCATTCCTGCTAAATGTTGAATTGCACCTGAAATTCCAAGAGCAATGTAAAGATTAGGAGAAACGGTTTTTCCTGTTTGTCCTACTTGTTCTGCATGAGGTCTCCAACCGGCATCTACAACAGCTCTTGAAGCACCAACAGCGGCTCCGAGAAGCTCTGAGAGTTCTTCAACCATTTTGAATTTATCAGCTTCTTTTAATCCTCTACCACCGGAAACAATAATTGAAGCTTCAGCTACATCAAGTTTGCCTTCTGATTTTTTAATTTCAATAACCTTAGTAGATAAATCAACACTATCTGTATTTTTTTCAATTACTTCCGCTTCTTCCGGTAAAGGCTCACCCGCGGAAAATACATTTGGACGTAGCACAAAAACTTTTTTCTCGGAATTTAGCTTTACATCTAATAATGCTTTTCCTGCATAAATTGGTCGAGAAGCAATTATTTCATTATTTTCAACATTTAATTCAACACAATCCATTGCAATTCCTGCATCTAACTTTATACTTACTCGCGGAGCAAGATCTTTGCCCAGTGAAGTATTACCGAAAAATAAAATGTTGGCACCAACTTCTGTAGCAAAGTCTGAAATTATTTTTGCATAGTCGGAAGGCGAATAATTTACCAATTCGGAATTATTAAAAGCTGTAACTTTTTTAATTCCATAATTCCCGATTTTATTCAATTCTGAAATTTTGTTACCGACTATTACAGCTTCGGTTCCCGCTCCGATTTTTTCTGCAAGTTCAGAAGCAGCTTTAGAAATTTCATAAGATATTTTTTTTATTTGATTGTTTCTTTGTTCTAATACTACAAGAATTTTATTTGACATTTTAATCTCCTATATTACTTTAGCTTCTTCTTTTAACAAACGAACTAATTCAGGTACTACTGTTGCATCGGAACCAATAATTTTTCCTGCTTGTTTACCTTCCGGTTTTTTCATTTTAACAATTTCTAATTTGTTATCGAAATGTGCAGCATTTTTTTCTTCTATTGTTTTTCTTTTAGCAGCCATTATTCCTTTTAATGAAGCATATCTTGGTTCGTTAAGTCCTTTTTGTGCTGTAATTACTGCAGGTAAAGATGTTTCCATAATTTCTTTTCCTCCTTCAATTTCTCTTTCTGCCGTAATTTTTTCTCCTTCCAAATTAAAAGAAACAGCCACGCTGATACAATTGTAATCTAAAATTTCTGCAACTAATTGTCCTGTTATTGAATTATCATAATCAACTGATTGTTTACCAAAGAAAACTAACTTTGCACCTTGATGTTTAATTTCTTCGGCAAGAGCTTTTGCAAGGCTTACGGAATCTCTTGGGTTTTCATCTTTAAGTAGAACAGCAGAATCTGCTCCCATCGCAAGAGCTTTCCTTATGCTTTCTTTATTGGCATCTGAGCCAAGACTTATAATTATAACTTCGCCGCCAATTTTCTCTTTTGTTTTTAGAGCTTCTTCAACTGCAAATTCGTCATAGGGATTGATAACATAAGAAACTCCATCTGAACTAATGGTTTTGTTATCGTCTGTTATTTTTATTTTTGTGGCTGTATCAGGAACGTGACTAACACATACTGCTATCTTCATTTTTCCTCCATTAAAACTAAAAAGATTTCGGTTATTTGATGTTATAAACTTGATACATAAATATAGTATTTTAGATATTAAAAAAGTAATTTGATATTGAATTAAAAATCTGAATCAGTCTATTTGGATTTCAGTAAGTTTTATTGCAATTATTAAAAAAAACTATTATATTTCATATCTGAATTTATTTCTTATGGGGTCGTAGTTCAGTTTGGTTAGAACGCCTGCCTGTCACGCAGGAGGTCGCGAGTTCGAGTCTCGTCGGCCCCGCATTTTCCTTACAGTTACTACTGTAAGGTTTTTTTATGCAGTTTTAAAAATTTTATAACCGATATTATATATAAATAAAATCAAAAGGAATGTTAATGGCAATATCAAAAAAATATCTTAAAACAAAACCTATCTGTAAAGTGAGTTTCACAATTCCTGCTGAGTTAGGAGCTAATTATAAAAGAGCAAATTTAGTAGGTACTTTTAATAATTGGAATGAGAAATCTCTGAAAATGAAAAAGTTGGTTAAAGATGGTTCATTTTCTTTGGTTGTGGATTTGGAGCTTGATAAAGAATATGAATTTAAATATTTATTGGATGGTAAAGTTTGGTTAACTGAAAAAGATGCTGATAAACAAGTTACCACCCATTTTGGTGATTCACAAAATTCTGTAATCAAAATTTAAGTATCTATTTTTATCTCTAATCTAAGAGATTTATATAATTAAATTTGATGTTTTTTACACCTTATTGTGGGATGGTAAAGTAAAATTTACTTCCTACATCAGGTGTACTTTCTACCCAAATTTTTCCTTTATGTATATCAACAAATTCTTTAGTAATTATTAAACCTATTCCGGAACCTTTTTCTTTATTAGTACCTTTAGTAGTAACGTGTTCTTCAATTTTAAATAATTTGTTTTTTATTTCTTCGGTCATACCAACGCCATTATCTTCTATCGTAAATAATAAATGATCCGATTTTTCTTCAACTGAAACTGAAATTATTCCGTTTGCTTTAGTAAATTTTATTGAATTAGATATCAAATTACGCAGAATAGTATCTAACATAAATTTATCTGCGTTTATAGTTATGTCGGTTTCAATTAAGTTTTCTAGTTTTATTTGTTTTCTTGCAGCATTAACCTGAAATAATGCTATTACGTCGTTAATTAAGCTATTTAAATCAAAATGTATCTGATTAAATTCAATTCTACCGGTCTGAATTTTTGACCATTTAAGTAGATTTTCTAATAAATTTTGTAAATTTTTTGAAGATTTATAAATATTTGTTACAAAGTCTTTAATTTCATCATTGGATAGTCGTTCTAAATCTTCCAGCATTACTTCCGCAAAACCTATAATTGAAGAAAATGGACTTCTTAAATCATGCGAAATAATAGAGAAAAATTTATCTTTATTGGCATTAAGTTCTTTTAGTTTAGCTTCTGACTTAGATAATTTTTCATTAACAGTAGTTAGTTCATTTGCGTTTTCTTCTACCATTTGTTTGCTGATTTGTAATTCTTCGATATATCTATTGAGTTCTTCTTCGGCTTCTAATTGCTCTGTAATATCATGAAATGCAATGACTGCTCCTGTGATAATTCCGTTTCTATTAATTGGAGAAACTACATATGAAACCGGAATATTATTTCCATCTTTTTTAACAAAATAATCAACTGGTACTCTTACAACTTCGCCTTTCTTAAAAATTCCTTTTATTGGACATTTTGTACAACTTTTAGAGGCTCTATTTAAAATATTGAGTGTAGATTTATTTTCTAATTCATCAAAAGTATAACCTAATAAATTTTCAAATTCAGGATTTGCAAATTGTAATTTAAATTCATCATCAATTAAGAAAATTCCATCACCTACAACTGAAGTAATTTCATTCAATAATGTTTCGCTTTCAAGGTATTTAGTTTCAATTTCTTTTCTATCTGTAATATCCGAACCAACTCCTAACATGCCCAATAGTTTTCCTTCACTGGAAAATCTTGGAACAATATCTGCCAGTATCCATCTATATTCATTTTCTAAATTCTTTATTCTAAGTTCACAACTGACTTGCTTGTTCTTTTTAATTGCTGAAAGCATATTATGTTTGAAAAAATCATAATCATCTGGATGTAAAGCTGAACTTAAATTATTTCCTCCGACAAATTCATAGGATTTTTTATTTGCATAAAGTAAATTAATATTTTGATCGGTTAACCAAACCATGATAGGTAGATTTTCTGCTACTGAGTGAAATTTGGATTCACTTTCTCTTAGTTGAGATACGATAGTTTGTTTTTCGGTTACATCAGTTACAGAAACAACAGTATAGCCTTCTTTATGGAAACCAAGTTTGGATGAAGTTAATTCTACATTAATTTTTTCATTCTTCTTTGTGTAAAAAATGGTTTCTCTTTTTCCTGAACTATATTCAGTTGCTAGTTGCGATAATTCCTCATTATTTTTTTCTAAATCTCTTAGGTTCAAGTTTAATATTTCATCTTCAGAATAACCTAATTTCTTTTGAAACGTTTTACTGGAATATTTTATGTTTCCTTCTTTGTCGTGCCAAAAAATTAAAAATGTACAATCCGAAATATCTTTTTTTAGATAATTTAATTTTAATTCAAGTTTTTTTCTAAGTGAGATATCTTGTAGAGTTCCAACAATTCTAAGCGGTTTATTATCTTCGTTTCTAGAGACAATTTTTCCATTATCACTAATCCATTTTTTGCCTTTTGAAGTATTTATCTTATATTCTATATTATACTCCGAATTGATTTCGTCTAAATAATTTTTAAATGAAGTCTTAACATCTTCCAAATTATCTTCAGCAATTATTTTATACCATTCTTCGAGTGTAAAACCTTCAACTTTGTTAGTTAATCCCAAAGTTTCGAAAATGTTTGAGGTAAAAACTATTTTGTTCTTTTCTACGTCAAAATCCCAAATAACTTCTCTCAAGTTATCATAGATTGAAGTAATTTGTTCATTTGTATTTGTAACTTCTTTTGTAGTTTCTTCTTTTTGATTTTTAGATTTGTTTAGTTCTTTGTTTTCTCTTAAAAGAGTTTCGTAACAATGTTTTAATGTATCTTCTTTTGCGACAAGTTGTACATAATCAACTTTATCTTTATCATAAATTGGTTTTAGATCTATTCGGTAAAATATTTCTTTATTTATTACTTTATACTTAATTATATCTTTTATATGTTCACCTGCAAAAGCTCTTTCTATCCAATTGTTCCAAGTATTAGATAGTTCTGAAAACTTTGTCAAGCCTTCGTAACTATTCAATAATCTTTCATCTTCCAATTTTTCTTTGGTAAACATTTTAAATGTTTTCTTGAAAGCTTCATTACAGTAAAGAATTTCATATTCTTTTGTAAACGCAATTATTAAATCGCTTGTTGAATCTAATATTAATTGATGGTCAATTTGAGCTTTTTCTTGTAAAATTTCTTCTTTAATCATAATTTTTCTTAAATAAATATTTAAACTAATTTACTATCGTAACTTTACTATGAAAATTTTAGAACAAAATTGAAATTAAATCGTCTATTTAGATATATTATTACAATAAATTGAGAAAAACTATGTTGACTTTTATACTTTGGGTTTGTTTGGCAATGTTTTCTTTGCCTCTTGCAATTGCAGTTCTTATATTATATCCGATTGTTTGGTTGTTATTGCTGCCATTTAAAATTTTAGGATTTGCTGTATCAACAATTCTTCAAATACTAAAATCTTTAATTCTATTACCGTTTAAAATATTGAGGTTAGTCTAATCTTTTATGAAAACTAATAATCTAATTAACGAGAAAAGTCCATACTTATTACAACATGCTTATAATCCTGTTGATTGGTTTGCTTGGAGCAACGAAGCATTTAATAAAGCAAAAGCGAAAGATAAACCGATTTTTCTTTCTATCGGATATTCTACATGCCATTGGTGCCATGTAATGGAGAGAGAATCTTTTGAAGATGAAGAAGTTGCAAAAATATTAAATGAAAATTTTATTTCAATAAAAGTTGATAGAGAAGAGCGACCTGATATTGACCATATTTATATGCAGGTTTGTCATATGTTAAATAGAAGTGGCGGCTGGCCTCTTAACTTATTTCTAACTCCGGATAAAAAACCTTTTTTTGCCGGAACATATTTCCCGAAGAATTCAGTTTATAACAGAATTGGATTTATTCAATTGATGGAACAAATAATAAAATTATGGAAAGAAAAAAGAAATGAGATTTATAATTCCGCCAATTCTATTACCGAGCATTTGAACTTTCCTCATAAATTATCTGAAGAAAATAAAATACATGACAAAATATTCATCAAAACTTTTAATGATTTTCGTGATAGATTTGATAAGAATTTTGGAGGTTTTGGAAATAGTCCTAAATTTCCTTCGCCGCATAATTTAATTTTTCTGTTAAAATGTTACTTAGCCGAAAGTAATAGTGTTGCTCTTGATATGGTAAATAAAACTTTAACCGAAATGCGTAAAGGGGGAGTTTACGATCACATCGGATTTGGATTCCATCGTTATTCTACGGATGAAAAATGGTTCTTGCCCCATTTTGAAAAAATGATGTATGACCAAGCTATGTTAATTATTGCGTATTCCGAGGCCTACCAAATAACTATGAATGATTTATATAAAAAAACAGTTTACGAAATTGCAACTTATCTTTTAAGAGATATGACTTCTAAAGAGGGCGGATTTTATTCTGCCGAGGATGCTGATAGTGAAGGAGTTGAAGGTAAATTTTATGTTTGGAAGTATGACAGGATATTTAATATTCTTGAAGAAAATGAGGCTGAATTTTTTGTTAATCTCTTTAATATTTCCAAAGCAGGTAATTATTTTGAGGAAGTGACCGGAAAACAAACGGGAGAAAATATTCCGCATTTGAATGTAACGCTTAGTGAATTTGCTGAAATTACTAATGCAAGCTATAACAAGGTTTTAGAAAAAGTAGAAACTGCAAGGAAAAAATTATTTGATGTAAGAGAAAAAAGAGTTCATCCATTAAAAGATGATAAAATTTTAACCGATTGGAACGGACTTACAATTGCAGCTCTTGCAAAAGCTTCAAAAATTTTTAATGATAACGAATTCTTAAAAGCAGTTGAAAATTCCGCTAATTTTATAACTACTAATTTGTATAAAAATAATAATTTGTTTCACCGATTTAGAGAAGGTGAATCCGCAGTAACTGCAAAATTAGATGATTACGCTTTTTTAATTTGGGGTTTTATTGAACTGTTTGAAAATACTTATAATGCAAAATATCTAAAACTTGCAATTGAACTGTGTGATTATGCTATTAAGAATTTTTGGGATAATAAAGATAAGAGTGGATTCTTTTTTACTTCTATCAATGATGAAAATTTAATTACTCGTTCTAAAGAATTTTATGATGGGGCAATTCCATCGGGTAATTCAGTTATGTATTGCAATTTAATTAAGTTGCATAAAATAACAAACAATAATAATTACCAGACCATAGCCGATAACTTAGAGTTAAGTTTTCTTCCTTTTTTAGAAAACGCACCTACTGGTTTTGCCCAATTTTTATCAGGATTTTTAGAAAAAAAAATAAATTCGCAAGAGTTGATAATTGTTGGGGAGCAAGAGAACGAAGAAATAAGAAAAATTTTTGCGTTTATAAATGATAACCCAAAACTTAATGTTACTGTGATTTTAATAACTAACAAAAATAGAAATGCACTTTTAACATCACTTCCTTATCTGAAAGATTATAATAAAATTGATGGTAAGCCGACTTTCTATTTATGTGAAAATTTTAGTTGTAATACCCCGACAAATAAAGTTGAAGAAATAATAGAAAAACTAAAGATGTAGAACCCGGTTAAAAATAACATCTTTAGCAGCCAATCCGATTTTTAGTAATTATATATTTTCTTTTAATTTAGAAAATATATAATTACTGCAAGCAGTTAAAAAAGTGAATCCTTTGCAAAAAATATTTTTTCATATAACTTATCGGTAACAAAACAACTTTCAGGATTTTGCGAGGAATGAATAATCTTTATTCCATTATTTTGATAAACGGAAATTTTTATCTCACCATTATTTTCCGTTGTAATTTTTAATTCGTCTAAAGGAGTAGTGAAATTTTCTGCGTCTATAAAATCCGTACTTCTAAGATTACTCAAACCACTCAATAATTTTTGAGTCTTTGCAGAATCTGTTTTCACTCCGTTAATTAACCATTTGTTGTCAACTTTAATAAGTTCAAAATTATCTTTTTCATTCAGTGAATATGATAGTTTATTCCAACTATTCAAATTTGAATTTATTACGATTTCATTTCTGAAACTATTTAGGTCTTTGTTAAAAAACATTTCGAGAAATCCGTCAACTTCATAAACATCATTTTCATTATTCAATCTAACAAAGGTTGACATTGAACGAGGTTGTTGAAATGCAAATTTGCCAATAATTAAATCAAGAACTTCTGAACCGTTTTCATTTATAACTACTCTTGTTGAGCTTGAATCATCTACTTGATAATCTTTCCATTTGGATTTGCTTCGTGCAGCAAGTCGCTTGGGTTTAATTTTTAAAAGCTGCAAAAATAAATCATTTATTTTATTTTGTGGAACAGTAAAACTCTCATTCCCATTTTTACTAACTTTCCAAACACCGTCACTTTTTAAGAATTTAATCTCGGTTCCTTTTTGAGATTTTGGAAATATTGAGAAACTTGAAATTTTACTAGTATCAATTTTAACTATTTTAGTTTTAAATGATTTTTCATTTTTAGTTGATTCAGTTGTAAAAACTAAAATTACTGCAATCAGAAGGATTACAAAAATTATCCAAAGTATTTTATTTGAGTTATTAAACATAATCAGTTGATTTTATTAGATTTTTAATTTTCTTTTTATACTGCATTCTGATAATTACATAAAAAATAATTAACAAAATTGGAATTAGAAAGTTTGCATATTTAATTAAGGTTTTTGTACCGTCTTCGAGTTGTACATCAAGAGGGCGAGAAGAAACTCCTTTGGTTCTTAGCTCAATCAAGCCGGTATCATCCGAAAGCCAATCAATTGTGTTCGTCATTAAACTTACATTATCTTCTTGAAGCTGTTGTGCACCTTGTCCTTCTCCATTTACGGCAAAATCACCATCACTAAATACAACCATTTTTGTAGAAATATTGTCAATTAAATTTCCTTCAACTGCAACTGCAACTGGAATTTTTGATTTTGTGAAATCGCTGCTTTGCCAATTTTTTGAAATATTAAAAATAAGAGGCAATGTTTCCATAGATGATTTCTCTGATGTTGTTGCAATAATAGTGTAGCTGATACTTGAATCTTTTGGTACTATATTAATTGAACTCGCAAAAGGTAAAAGAACTTGTTCTAAACCTTTGGTTATAGGATGATCTGAAAAGTTTGTAATAATTGGTAAGTATGGAAAACGAACCGGAGTGTTCATTCTAAACATACCTTGTTGTTGCTGAACCATTACACTGCTGCAATTGGCATCAATAACAAAATTTTCTTCTATGCTTATCCCGAATTTTTGCAACCACTTTGCAAAGCCGGTTTTAACCGCTTCTCCACTTGCTGTTTGGAAATTTCCTTCTACTCTGTTTAATGCAATTAAGATTCTTCCGCCTCTTCCAAGAAATTGGTCAAGATAATTAAAGTCCCTTTCAATAACAGAATCAGCGGGGGCAATAATTGCAATTATGTTATAATCCAAAGGTACACCACTTGTATCTGTTAAAGTAAATGGATTGACTTGGTACATAATATTTAGTTGCATATTCAATTGCTGTAAGGCTGAAAGACTTGGTTCACCGTGTCCTTGCAATAATCCAAGAACAGGTTTTTGCTTGACAGATTTTTTTTTTATAGCGGTAGAAAGTGAATATTCCATAGCTGCTCCAGGTTGAATAAAAGGAATAGATTCTTTTTTGTCGCCCAATTGAATTAAAGCACCAAGATAAGCTTTTTGCTGTTTAACTTGATCTTTATCTCTTACATTTATCATTATTGGTCTTATTCCGCTTTGTTGAGCTTTTATTTCAGTTTCTTGATCTTCGTTAGGATTTATAAACTCGTACACAACATTTGCATCTGAAGCATTTGAATATTCAATTAATAAATCTTTAAAATCTTGCCTTACTTTTTCTACATTGGGAGGAAGATTTTCTGAAAAATAAGCTGTAACGGTTACGGGTTCATCCAAATCTTTGAGGATATTTTTAGTAGCATCACTCAAAGTATATCTTTGGTCTTCGGTTAAATCAATTCTGAAAAAATATCTTGTTGATATAATATTAACTAGAACTATAATTCCAATTATTAAAAATAATGTAATTTGTAATTTCTTTTTTGTTAGCATAATTTTTTTGTTACTCAACTATATTTCGTTTAGATAATACTGCATCGGTTGCAAATAAACTTAAAACAGTTATTGATAGAAAATAAATTAAATCTTTTGAATCAATTACACCTCTGGCAATAGATTCATAATGAGTTGACAAGCTCAAATAATTGAAGAAGTAAGCTATAGAACCAGTAAAACTATTTGCAAGCACATCAAAAATTATTAAGAAAAATACTCCTATAAATAAAGCTAGAATAAATGCAACTATCTGATTATTAGTTATGCTGCTTGTAAATAACCCAATGCTGATAAAAGCCATACTCATTAAAATCATTCCGAGGTAACCGCTCCAAACAGCTCCGTGATCTATTGGTCCTAAAAATGAAATTGTAATGTAATAGGGAAGTGTAAGTAAAAGTGCAACCACAATTAACATTAAAACAGATAAAAATTTTCCGGCAATAACCTGCCAATCCGTAATTGGTTTTGTTAAAAGTAATTCTAAAGTTCCACTTCTATTTTCTTCGGCTATCATTTTCATTGTTAGGGCAGGAATAAAGAAGAATAGTGTCCAATAAGCAACCGAGAAAAAAGGTTGTAATGTTGCTTGGTTAATAAAGAAAATATCCGAACCAAACAACCAAGTAAAAAATCCGCTTAGACCTAAAAATACTATCATCAAAATATATGCGGCAAGCGAATCAAAAAATGTTTTAAACTCTCTTTTTGCAATTATCCAAACTGGTTTCATAAATTATCCTGAGTTAAATTTAGTTTAAATTTTATCTCTTCCGTTTTCATCGGAATTGTAAAATATTTTTTTAAGAAAACTCTCAAAAATTAAAAATTTAGGCTATTCTGAACAATATGCCGAGCAAAATTAAAGCATTGTTTTGTTTCTAAGGATAACAATTACTTATCTTTTCAGCATACACTAACTTTGCGGAAGTTTCTATCTATTTCTTAATTAATTGTTAAATCTCTAAATATATCTTCTAACTTTGTTTCTAACGGAGTAAGTTCCGTTAAAATCCAATTGTTTCTTACACAACATTCAAATATTGCTTCACGAGAACTTAAATTATCTTTACTATTAATAAAGTACGAAAAAGCCTTCTCGGTAATTGGTTCAACCATTCCAACGGTTTCTAATTTTTGCAATTTAACAATTACCTCATCTTCACTTTGTGCTTTTGCAATTGATACTTTTAATACTTCTTCACCTTGAGCTTGTTTTCTAAGAGAATCGGAAGTACCATCTGCAACAATTTTACCTTCGTTAATAATTAAAATTCTATCACAAGTTGCTTCAACTTCGTGCAAAATATGAGTACTTAATACGACTGTTTTTTCTCTTCCTATTTTTCGAATCAAATTTCTGATTTCTACGATTTGGTTAGGATCAAGCCCTGTGGTAGGTTCATCTAAAATTAAAATTTTAGGATCGTGAATTAAAGCTTGTGCTAACCCAACTCTCTGTTTGTAACCTTTGGAAAGCTCACTTATCTTTTTATGCTTCTCGATATTTAAACCGCAAACTTTTACCATCTGTACAATTCTTTCATCAATTTTTGATGCCGGAACATTTTGCAATTCAGCCACAAATTTTAAATATTCAAGAACGGGCATATCGTGATAAAGTGGATTACTTTCGGGCAAATATCCAATGAAAGGTTTAACTTTTTCAGGCTCTTCTAGAACAGAAATTCCGTTTACTTTTGCATCGCCGCCACTTGGAGCCATAAATCCCGTTAAGATTTTCATTGTTGTAGTTTTGCCTGCTCCGTTGGGTCCTAAGAAACCTAATACTTCTCCGGTTTTTACTTCGAAAGAAATATTATCTACAGCTTTTTGACTTTGATATTTTTTTGTGAGATTAGTTACAGAAATACTCATAAATATTGTTGCCTATTTTTTTAACCTAGCAAAATTAAAAATATAAGTACTTTTTTTCAAGAGAGATGTTTTACAATTTGAAATTTTGTTTGTAGCATCGAAAGGAAATATCTTTGTTAAAATAATTACTAAAAATTTAAACATTGTAATTACTATACAATGTTGATTAAAAACAAAAAAACAAATGAAAAGTAATTTTGTTTTCTTTCTCTTAGATTAGACCTCTGAGAAATTTATATGCAATATTATTTGAAATTCTTTAACAAGTAAGTTAATTTTAACTTTATTATTTAGACTTTAACATTTTTCAAAGGAATTTACGTGGACAAATTTGTAATTAAAGGCGGTAAGCAATTAAGCGGAACCGTAGAAGTAAGCGGTGCAAAAAATTCAGCATTGGCTTTAATGCCTGCTGTACTTCTCAATAACGGAGTAAACACAATTGATAATGTGCCTGAAGTAAATGATATTTTTACCATGATGAAACTTTTGAGGTATCTTGGGGTTAATGCAGAGTTTAGTAATAATAAATTGGTGTTGGATTCAAGTAATATTGTTTCTCAGGATGCTCCGTATAAACATGTAAAAAAAATGCGGGCTTCTGTTTATGTACTTGGTCCGCTTTTATCAAAATATGGTTATGCAAAAGTTTCAATGCCGGGCGGATGTGCTTGGGGTCCTCGTCCTATAAATCTTCATTTAGAAGCAATGAAAAAATTCGGAGCAAGCATTGAACTTGAAGAGGGATATATAATTGCAAAAACCAATAGACTTTCGGGAGCACGAATAAACTTTGATATATCATCTGTGGGAGCAACCGGTAATGCTTTGATGGCAGCAGTTCTTGCAAAAGGAGAAAGCATAATTACCAATGCTGCATCTGAGCCGGAAATTACTCAATTGGCTGAATTCTTAACTTCGATGGGTGCAAAAATAAATGGCATCGGTTCAAATATTTTAGAAATTGAAGGTGTTGAAACTTTATCAGCCTGTAGCGTAGTTAACATTCCTGATAGAATTGAAGCGGGTACTTTGCTGATTGCCGGAGCAATGACAAGAGGAAAAATTAAACTTGCAAACTGCAATTCAAAGCATCTTAATTTACCTATTCAAAAACTTGAAGATAGTGGAGCTAAATTGTTTTATAATAACGAAGTTATAGAGATTGATTCAACAAATATGAATCCTAAAGGTGTAAATGTTACCACAGCAATTTATCCGGGTTTCCCGACTGATCTTCAAGCTCAGTGGACAGCTTACATGTGTACTGTTAATGGAAGTTCAAAAATTGTAGATACTATTTATTTGGATAGATTTAAGCATATTCCCGAATTAAACAGACTCGGAGCTAATATTGAAATGTCAAGAAACAGTGCAATTGTTAAAGGGGTAGATAAGCTTAAAGGTGCAACGGTTATGTCCACAGATTTAAGAGCAAGTGCTTCTCTTGTTTTAGCAGGTTTAGTAGCTGATGGAACAACAAACGTGCTCCGTATTTATCATATTGATAGAGGTTATCAGAAAATTGAAGAAAAATTAACTAAGTTGGGAGCAGATATAACAAGAGTTAAAACCGAGGATTTCTAACAGCAAGTAATGAATTTTTTTATTAAAAATATAATTATCATAATAACTTTTATTGTTATTGTTTTTGTAAACATTCTTCTGTTGAATTTTCCTCTATTAAATATTTTAAGTTATGAGTCGAGTGCGTTAAATGGAATTCTGCTTTCATTTTTGTCTGGTCTTTTTTGGTTAGCTTCAAAAGCTAAATTAAAAGTAACCAATAGAATAGTCCTCTTGGTTATCTTTTATTTACTGCCTTTTTTTATTTTATTTCTATCAACAACATATTTGCAATTATGTCCGTTAGATGACGGATTAAATTTCTACTTGGTTTTAACCTTGCCTTCAATAATTGTTGGTGTTGCAGCAGCCGAATTTTCTTATTTTATTTTAACAAAGATTAAATATTTTATATTTATAGTTTTATGGCTTATTCTACTTTTTGCTTTTTTACCGGAACTGATTTTCAATCCGCAGATATATTTTTACAATCCTATCTTTGGTTATTATCCCGGAGTTATTTTTGATCATCACATTGAGATTACTAATAGTTTAATTCTTTATCGATTGTCGAATATTTTAATTGCTGCATTTGTCATTTTCTCAGTTAACATAAAGAAACAGCCAAAAATTTTTTATAAAACATTTGTTATAACTTTGGTACTTGTTGTTCCTATTTTGCTTTTTAGATTAAAGCCTGCTTTAAGTTTTGCTACTGATTTGAAAAAAATTAAAAATGAGTTAAATAAGGAATTGGTAACAGAGCACTTTAAAATTATTCTTCCAGCTTCTTTAACTGATAAACAAATTAAAAAGCTAAAGTATGAACACGAGTTTTATCATTATCAAATATCGAAACAATTAAACTTAAACTATCAAGATACAATTACATCAATAATTTTTGAAACAGGTAAGCAGAAGAAAAAACTTTTCGGAGCCAATAATGCAGATGTTGCAAAACCGTGGCTGAATCAAATTTACTTGAATTATAACAATTACGAAGCTAGTCTTAAACACGAAATTGTTCATATTTTTTCTTCAAAATTGGCAGACGGATTTTTTAACATTCCTAAAAATATGAACCCCGGAATGATTGAAGGTTTTGCAATGGCAATTGAGAATGATTATGATGGATACGATATTGATTATCTTGCAGCACTTGCATATAAAAATAACTACAAAATTAGTTTGGAATCTCTATTTTCAAACATGAGTTTTTTTGCCAACGCTTCATCTTTAAGTTATATCTATGCAGGTTCTTTTTTTAAATATTTGATTGATAATTACGGAGTGAAAAAATTCAAAAAGAATTATAACAATGCAGATTTTAAATCTAACTATCATAAAATAATTCTTGAATTAGAGAGAGAATATTACAAATATTTAAAATCACTTTCGCTTGAAAACAATAAAGATATTGCAAACTACTATTTTGGCAGAGTTCCTCTTGTTAAAAAGTTTTGTGCAAGAGCAACCGCAAGAGAATTAATAATTGCCAATGAATTATTTTTAGAGGGAAAATTCCAAGAAGCTTATGATAAGTTTAAGGAAATTTATAATTACTCAAATTCGTATTCAGCATTAGTTGGCTCATTAAGATGTTTGAATAAACTAGGAAGAACTAATGAGGCAATTAAATTTTTAGAAAGTAAAATAGATAGTTTTCAAGAAAGCTTCCATTTTTACTTTTTAGAATTTTTACTTGCTGATTTTTATAGCATTTCGAAAAAATATCTCGCTGCCGAAAATTTATATTCCAAATTGATAAAACAAAATCCGCATAAAATTTATTTTAATCAAGCTAGTTTAAGAAAAGATCTGCTAAATACAAACAAACAATTACTTAGGGAGTATATCAATAACTTATCTGAAAGAGAAAAGATTATTTTGGAACTTGTAATAAAATACCCAAGCGATTATAGTATTCAGCTTCTTACAAATTTTACTAACATCGATACCGATGATTTCTATTACAGAAAAGAAATTTTACAACAAGCTTTATCCTCTAATAACTTCTCATCCGAAACATATTTTTCATTCAGCAAATTCTTATTAAGCTTTTATGAAATCGATGAAGCAATAAAATATGCTAAAATTGCATTGAGTCAATCTGACTACAGATCAAGAAATATTATTGAAGAACATCTTACAAAACTTAATTGGCTAAAAAAAACGTCCAATCTTAATTCTTAAATATTCATTAAATTTATAGTTGTAATTTTTTAAGACCGGATATAAAATTTGAACTTTAAAGATAGATTAGAAAACTTATCTTTTCTAAAAAATATTTCAGACTTAGCCGAAAAAACTAATCAACAAGTTTTTGTTGTTGGTGGATTTGTTAGAGATTTAATTTTAGATAGAAAAAGAGATGAACTGGATTTTTTAATAATTGGTGACGGACCAACTTTTGCCCAAAGTTTTGCAGAAGAATTAAATGTTAAAAAAGTAAGTATTTTCAAAAACTTTGGAACAGCTCATTTTAACTATAATGGAATTGACTTAGAATTTGTAGGGGCAAGAAAAGAATCTTATACCAAGGATAGCAGAAATCCCATTGTTGAAGTTGGAACTTTTGAAGATGATATTAAACGCAGAGACTTTACAATAAATACGCTTGCAATTTCCCTCAATAAAAGTAATTTTGGTGAAGTTGTTGATACTTACAACGGAATTGAAGATATAAAAAATAAGATTATCAAAACGCCGCTAAATCCTTGCGAGACTTTTGATGACGATCCACTTAGAATTATGAGAGCGTTTAGATTTGCTGCTCAATTAGAATTTTCAGTCGATAGAAAAATACTTGAAGCCTCAGAAAAACTTGCTGAAAGATTAAAAATTGTTTCGCAAGAAAGAATAACCGATGAGTTGCTGAAAATTCTTACTTCCAATAAACCTTCAATAGGATTAAAACTTATGCAGCAAACAAAGGTAATGCATGTCGTGTTTCCCGAATTTGCAAATTTAAGCGGAGTTGATCAACGAAAAGATTTTCATCATAAAGATGTTTTTTTGCATACTTGTCAAGTTGTTGATAACATTGCAAAAGTTACAAATAATATTTGGCTTAGGTTTGCTGCTTTGGTTCACGACATTGCCAAGCCCCAAACAAAAAAATTTGTTGAAAATATCGGCTGGACATTTCACGCACATGAAGAAATTGGTGCAAGAATGATGAAGAGAATCTTCAGAAAGTTAAAACTTCCTTTTACACAACTTACTTATGTACAGAAGTTGGTTCGTCTTCATCTTAGACCTATTGCACTTGTTTCCGAAAATGTTACTGATTCTGCAATTAGACGACTTAGTGTTACAGCGGGTGAAGATTTAGATGACTTGCTTACTTTATGCAGAGCTGATATTACAAGTAAAAATCCTGAAAAGGTTTCCAAATATTTGAACAATTACGAAATTGTAATGCAAAAAGTTAAAGAAGTTCAAGAAAAAGATAACTTGCGTGCATTTCAATCACCTGTGCGAGGCGATGAAATTATGAAAATTTGTAATCTAAAGCCTTCTAAAAAAGTAGGAATAATAAAAAAAGCAATAGAAGAAGCAATTCTTGAAGGAGAAATTTCCAATACATATGAAGATGCTTTGGAATATTTGTTGAAAATAAAAGACAGTCTCTAAGTTTAAATAAATCGTTTACTATAAAAAGACTTGTAGTGATATGTTGAAAAATTTTAGAGAAAGAAAACTTATAACTAAAAGAAATTGTAAACTTGAGTATGGAAGAGCTGAAAAAACGCTTCCATACAACATATTAAATCTTAATACTATTTTTTAACAATTACATTAGTTAATCAAAGTAATAAAATTATTAGTTTTTTCATCTCTATACTCCTTAATTTATGTTATACTTAGATAAAATATATTTAGTAAAATAATTACGTTTTTTTGTTTTATAGCG
>PDWI01000054.1_pt1 | contig 138584 bp, 121 predicted proteins | sample 1430891 | NCBI WGS metagenome assembly PDWI01 (sample SAMN01162508, study PRJNA174530) | Oral metagenome, whole genome shotgun sequencing project. | biome: Marine environment; feature: Marine mammal; material: Swab sample of the gingival sulcus; isolation source: swab sample of gingival sulcus...
AAGAATCAGTAAAATAAATACATGTGGTATTTTTATTTTTTGCATTTTATCACTTTTTTTAAGGTATCACAAAATAAAAGTAATAAAGTTCATTTACAAAGGTAGAGTAAAAAAAAATTTTCCTTTTATGCGATATGTTTAATTCGCATTTTTATTTCTTAACAAATTTTACTTAATGGTAAGTTTACCTAATTAGCACTTCAGAAAGAAATCAGATATTCAAGATATTATCCTTATTTTTTTTGCACATATAGGATCGGAAATAACTAAAAATTAATTTTGATTGCTCTTCAATTATAAAATTCGATTCAGTTAAAACATTCGAAAACTGTTCCCAGCTAAATCTCGATTCTTGGGGATGATGAAACTTTAAATATCTATCTACAAACCGAACTCCGTCATCATTTACTTCACAAATGAACAAATGCCCACCTGTTTTAATAACACGATATAATTCTTTTATTGCTTGTCTCCAATTAGGAACATGGTGTAAAATTCCAAAAACAAAAGTTGCATCAAATTTTTCAGTGGGCTGGCTTATATTTGTAATGTCGTCAATATAGTATTTTGCATATGGATTTTTCTTCTTTGCAATTTCAATTTGCTCGGGCATATAATCAAATGCTATTAGTTCTTTTGGCGAAAAATTATTTGAAATAAGTTTTGAACTAAAACCTGAACCACAACCGGCATCTAAAATTGTAGAATTTAAAAGTGTAACCTTTTGTTTTAAGATATATTCCTTAAACCGTTTAAATTCTATATTTTTTTGACTAAACCGCCGAATAGGATTATTCATTGCCATAAATTCCATTTTATTCAATTTCATAATCTTTCCTAAGTTATTTTAGTTGAACGACTTGTTATGTGATTTCTCGGCAAATTTTAATTGTTTACTATTATTAAATTTACACAAATTCCTCTTGATTTTCTATATTGGATATGTTGCTTATTTTGGCAGACTAAACTCAAAATCAGCAGGACTTCTAACACCTTTATCTTCTTATAAATTTCTAACCTCTTACTTGATTATATTCAAAATCTTACCAATGACGTTAGTTTATTTAATCTTAATAACTTTAACATTTAATGATAACAATTCCTTTTACATACTAATAAATATCACTAAAAATTTAATAGTTTAACCACATTAAAGGCAAATAAGCAATTAAACATTTTTTAGAATTTATAGCTTAACGAAATCCCTCTTACATCTTTGTAAATAAAAGGAATTATTGAGTAATTATTTTTGTTCTTGTTGTAAAAATATTCCGCTGTGAAGTAACCGACTGCCGCTCCCAAGAAAACATCGGTAAACCAATGGTTATCTGAAATCATTCTTTGGTAAGCAGTTATTCCGGCTAATCCGTAAAGCAAAATTGAAGCATAGGTGTTATCAAAAATTTTGGCTAATATGGTACTTGTTGCAAAAGCTGTTACGGTATGTCCGGAAGTTAGAGAATTATACGCATTATCGGTTTCGAACCAATGAAAGCTGTAATTCCCTTTGTTTTTGTAAGGTCTGGCTCTACCAAGGATAAATTTTAACGAACCATTAATTAAACCGCCGACCAAAAGTGATTCAAGTAATGCTTTGCTGGTTTTTGCAATTCTTTCGTCTTTAAAAATAAAATTTGAAAGATATAGTGTTCCCGTAAATGCTAAATTATAATAAAACTCTCCGTAGTTTTTTCCTATTGTTTGCAGAGTATTATTTTCAAGAGATTTTTTTTGCAACCTGGTTCTTATCTCGTCATCGAGAAGAAATAGCAGACTAGTTGTTAAAACCGCTGCTCCCGATTTATAAAGCAAATTATTAGAAGTTTTTTTTGCTTCATTATTTTGAACTTGAGAATAAACCAAGCTATAAGAGAAGAGTAAAATAGTAAAAATTAATAAGTAGTTTTTTAATTTGAACATTAGAGTTTAATTTTTATAAATTTTAAATTTTCTTTGCGAGTTGTAAAGTAATCTTCAATTATTTTTACAGATTTTGCTTGTCCGGGCCAAGCAAGTAATTTTATTGCTTCTTCTTTATCAACCCATTTATATTCTTGATGTTCACCGGAAATTTTAACCTGTTGGTTATCATTTATAATTGCTGCAAAAACGGGAACCAATGTAATTGAATCATCGTAATTACTATAAAAAGAGTTTACATTCGGGACAATATACATTTCGTTAACATTAAGATTTGTTTCTTCTTTAATTTCTCTTATTGCGGTTTCGTAGGCTTTTTCTTCTTTTGCAATCTTTCCCGTAACCATTTGCCAAACATTCGGGTACATTTTGTTTTCCGAACGCTTCAATAATAAATATTGAATTTTATCATTTTTAATTTTTATTATATGCGCTTCAATTAAGTTTGATTGTAATTTCATTATGTTTCTCTTGTGTTGATTTACTTAAATTATTTTATGCCGATTGGAAAATCGACTTTACGTTGTTATCATTTTTACAATTACATTTTGTCATACTATAAAAAAACAAGAACGCAATAAACTGTTTTCTACAAACTTTATTTTCCTCTAAAAATATGCTCTGGCTTCGGCAGTAAATGTATTTATTACTTTTCCTTTACCTTGTACTCTTCCAGTGTATCTTATATTTCCTTGTAAATTCTCAAAAATTCTATAATCAAAATTTGCATGCCAAATATAATTTTTCCCGATTACATTTCCGTTAGTAATTTCATAAGGAATTATATTTCCGTTATCCTCAGTCAATAATTCTGTTCGTTCAGCTTCCAAACTTATCCTTCCTTTGTTTTGTAAGGAATAAACTAATCTGATTGCAAATCTGTTTTCATCAATTATTGTCGGTTTCTCAGGAAATGAGTCTTCAATTCTTCCAACTTTAAAGAGAAATCCCATTTCTACATTACGGTAAGGTCTGTAAGAAAAATCGGAAGTCAGCTCGTTTGCATTAATTTTTCTCGATCTATTTGTGTTTACCGGAGCAGAAACATTTTCAATTCTATTTACATATTCGGTTTCGTTGTTAACTTCTTTAATCATTCTAAAATTTATCTTTAAGCTTTTTTTCTTTTGGTATGATTTGTCTAATCCGGAACTATATTGATTAAGATTTTTTCTTTGATTGAACCTAAATCTAAAAGATAAATCCCGATTATTTTTCATAAGAAATAAATCCTGTTGAAAAAAATTAAATCCTCTAACAGTTGTTGAATCATTTAGGAAATGCTTAAAATTTAAAAGATATATTTTCTTTTGTTCATCAATTCTACTCTGTTCCTCAACTCTATAAGTTGTTTCAGAATTTATAAGTGACAAAGCTTTTTCAAAAAAATTATTTCCGTTAAAATATTTTTTAAAGTTGATGTTCCACCTTGTATTCAACTTTAGATTTATTACCGGAAACAATTTATCGGTCGGCAGAGTTGTTAAGATAAAGTCACCTTCGTAAGGATCAATTTTAAATTCACTTTCATCGGCAATTCCGTTTTTGTTCAAATCGCCAAGATAAGAATATCCGCCCATTCCTTGTGGCACTCTGAGGAAAATTCTTTCCAATTTTGCGGTTCTTTGGGAAAACGTTTGATAGTAAAAATTGCCCGAAATCATCCTTTTGAAAAAATTCATTTTAGTTACAGAACGTATCTGTACTGATTCATTATTTGTAAACCCTAACCTTTTAAATTCTTCCGAGAATTTTTTCTTTCTAAATGAAAAGTTTAAGCTTGAATTTATTTCTTTTAATTCTCTGAAATTTAATGAATATGTATGAGCATAGGTTTTGGCTTCGGTTTTAAGTATTCCTTTTATAGGAGATTTCTCATCGATGTATGAATATCTTGCAGTAAAAGTAAACCCTTTAGATAAATTCAACTGCATGAAAGGTGAATATTCCAACAAACCTAAACTATTTTGAGTTAAAGAGTCTTTATTGATTAGCTTATTATTTTTATCTTCAAGTTTAAACTCAAAACCGGGTTCCAAATTTTCAAATAACAGATATGAAATTCTTCCTTCTTGTCTTAGCCAATTGGTTTTATTAAGCTTTGACTTGGTCTTTACGAAATCATAATTATAATTAATGTTTAAGTTCCCGATATTTCTTATTGTGTTCTTTGAAAGGAATCTTTCAGAATTAAAATTATTCTTTTTCAGGAAGCCATATTTATTTTGTAAATCAATTTTGTTTTCCCAAAAATAACTCAACGTAAACTCTCTTAAAAGTTCTTTGCTTACAGCATTATCATCAAGATTATAGTTTCTATCAAACTCTATTTCGTTTATTCTATCAATAGTCTTAAACTTTTCATCAATGTTTCTTTGTCTGAAAGATAAACCGAGTTTTCCAAAATTTTTAATTTCGATAGGTTTAAGTTCCATTAAAATGGAACCGGCAAAACCTGTATTATCATTATCGTCTTTTTCCGAAAAAACATTTCGATCATAATTGCTCGAAGCAAGTTCCAAGTTCAAATTAATTTTTTCATCAGGCAAATAATTAAAAACAATATTTCCAATCCTGTTTCTTTCAGGCAAAGGAATAAATTTTATGGGAAGATATTCTCCTTTATTTTTGCCGACATAAACAAACTTGCCAATGCTTGTTCTTTCATAATCGCCGTTATTAGCTCCAACAAAACTAAAAGACACATTGTATTTTGAATTTTTCGAACCCGGATTATAGAAATAAAAATTAACTGATTCCGAGTTTATCAATGTATCTTTTAATTCATAAATACCTATTGAGTCATCGGGTACTTTTACGGCTCCATTTAATGAAGCAAGCAACTTGTTATCTCCACTCTCCTTTAAAATTCTTTTTTCGTTATCTGAAAAAACTAAATCAATAGGATTATTTTTGTTATCCCCTTCTTGTAGCAGATTAAGTTTCACTTTTAATTTTTCATTAAAAAATGAAACATTAGAATTTGCCGAAATAAAATTACGCTCATACTTTCTGTTTGTGTATTCAAAATCAATAACAATTCTGCTTAAATTAGTTATTAGAATTTTAGGCATAAAAGTTACTTCACCGTTAGAGTATTCAATAATGTAATCATTATTTTCGCCTCGCTTCAACAATTTTCCGTCTAAGTAAACCTTTTCGCTTCCTGCAATTATTATTATGTCGTTTTCGTTATTTACTCCGTAGAGACGATACGGACCTTGCACTCCGTCTTGTCCGTTAAAATCAACTGAATTAAATTTTCCTTTTGACGAAGCAAAAGAAAATCCTGCAGTAACATTTTCGAAATTGATTTTGCCGTAAGCACCTTTAAGTTTTCTATTTGTTTTACCAAATTCACCTACATCGGAAACATAATCATAATCTCCAAAAATTCCTGTAGCGTTCTTATGTTTAATTTCTATAAAAACTTTATCTAACTCCTCTAATCTTTCGGTATTTCCTTCAGGTTGTATCGGAGTATTTTCATCAGTTAAAGCTGCAATAATTTCAATTTCATCAGTAACATTTCCCGCAAGATGTAAACGTAATCCGCTGTTTACTTTTAAATCTCTGTTTGTACCAAAAGAAAATCCTCTTAAAAGAGTTCCACTGCTTTTTAAGTTTTCACCGAGGATTGATTTTGAACTAAAAGCCGAGTTTTGTTCTTTAACTACGCTGACAGTATCTTGAAATTTATCGTCAAAAATTTTAACTAATTTTCTTTTTTTATATTCTTTTTTGATATCTAATTTGTAAGATTTATAAGCAACAATTAATGTATCGAAGATTGAGTATTCTAGCGAATCAGACAATTTAAGAGAATTATCAGTAAAATTTAAGCTGTAATCTTCTTTTGTAATCTTTCTTTTGTTTATAAAAACTTCTTCGGAAAAAGGAACAATGCTTACGGCTGAAAGTTCGTAAAAGTTTTCAAAGTTTACTTTAAATGAATCAATTTTTGTATAAATTAAATTTTCGTTCTGCCCAGAGAGAAAACTTGAGCAAAAGAAAAACAAAAGTAAATATGAAATTTTTTGTATTTGCAACTATTATTATTAAAATATTCTTAAAATATATAAAACTAATTCGGAATGTTTTATAATGCAAGTTAAAATAAAGTTAGGGGAAAAATTTCGTTTGTAAAAGAAATTAGAATTTAGTGAAAATCTTGTAAGTTTAACAAGCTATATGAAAGCCAACCGGAGAGAAAAGAAAGATAAAAGTTATGACATTAATGAAACCTAAAAATTATCTAAGCCAGATGCACAGTTCACTGCATCTGTTTTTCTATAATTAAAACACACCTTACAAAAATTTCAAAATATTACTTTATTTTATCTCCTCATTTATTATATTATTCATATATAATCTTAAAAATATTAGGCTATAAAATGAATCAATTCGAAAAACTCGGAGCTTTTTATCTCGGTAAAAATTACGATCTGCTATCAAATTCCATTAAAGATGAAATTGTTTTATACGACTCCAAAGATTTAACAACGCATGCAATTTGTGTAGGAATGACAGGAAGCGGTAAAACCGGCTTATGTATAGACTTGCTTGAAGAAGCTGCAATTGATAATATTCCTTCTATCATTATTGATCCTAAAGGTGATATAACAAATTTAATGCTCACATTTCCAGAACTAAAGGGTGAAAATTTTCTCCCGTGGATAAACAAATCCGATGCCAAAAGGAAAGAAATGAGTGAAAAAGAATTTGCAGAATCTCAAGCTCAACTTTGGAAAAAAGGCTTAAAGGAATGGGGACAAGATGAAAGCAGAATACAAATGCTTAAAAATAGTGCGGAGTTTAATATTTATACTCCGGGAAGTAATGCAGGTTTATCTATTTCCATTTTAGATTCTTTTAAAGCTCCTCCGCAAGAAATCATAGAAGATAATGATATTTTCAGCGATAAAATTTCTTCAACTGTATCAAGTTTACTCGGATTACTCGGAATTGATGCCGATCCGCTAAAAAGCAAAGAACATATTCTGCTCAGTAATATCTTGCAGCACTTTTGGTTAAACGGAGAAAATTTAGATTTACCAAAAATTATTGAAAATGTTCAAAATCCGCCTTTTAATAAAATCGGTGTTTTTAACATAGATTCATTCTATAAGGAAGATGCTCGCTTTGCTCTTGCAATGCAACTCAACAATATTCTTTCTGCACCCGGCTTTCAATCTTGGTTAGAAGGCGAACCCTTAGATATTGATAAAATACTTTATAGTGAGCAAGGTAAACCGAGAGTTTCAATATTTTACACGGCGCATTTGTCAGATTCCGAAAGGATGTTCTTCACTTCCCTACTGCTAAATCAAGTTTTAAGCTGGATGCGTATGCAATCGGGAACTACAAGTCTTAGAGCTTTACTTTATATTGATGAAATTTTCGGTTATCTTCCGCCCGTTGCTAATCCGCCGAGTAAGAAACCATTTTTAACATTACTGAAACAAGCAAGAGCCTTTGGTTTGGGTTTGGTGCTTGCCACACAAAATCCCGCCGACTTAGATTACAAAAGCTTATCGAATGCAGGGACTTGGTTTCTGGGCAGGTTACAAACTGAACGAGATAGAAAAAGAGTCTTAGACGGTTTGGAAGGAGCTTCTTCGGAAGGAAACGATTTTTTTGACCGAAATGAATTAGACAAATTATTATCCAACCTGGATAAAAGAGTTTTTCTATTGCACAATGTTCACGAAGATAATCCGGTTGTATTTTATACAAGATGGGCAATGTCTTACTTACGCGGACCTTTAACAAGAACACAAATTAAATCACTTACAAAACCTGCAAAAAAAGAATATAAAAAATTGAAGCCTCTCTTAAACCCAACGGAAACAATTGTTTCTGCCCCGAGCATTTCAAATAAAATTAAACAGCTATTTCTTCTGAGAGCTATTAATGAGCCTGATAATTTTTTATACAAACCTTACATTATTGCAATAACCTCTTTAAGATTTTATAATCGTTCAAAGAAAGTGGATGTTAATAAAAATGCAGGATTCCTTGTTCCTATAACAAATGATATTATTTCGGTAAAATGGTCTGAGACTTCAGAAATAGTTCCCAATGAAAATATTTTTTCTAAAAAATCTGATAATGCAATTAAATATTCTGAAATGCCAAAAGCAGGAACTAACGAAAAAAATTATTCGAAGTGGGAAGATTTATTTGAAGACTATATTTCGAGCGAGTATTATTTGGAACTTTATCACAATTCCGAATTTAAATTAACATCGGAACTAAATGAAGGTATAAGAGATTTTAAGATAAGACTTACCCAAATATCGCGGGAAAAAAGAGATCAAGATATTTCCAAAATCAAAAATAAATATTCGAGGAAAGTTGATATTATCAATAGAAGGATAAAAAAAGTTAAGGATAAAATTGAAACTGAGAAAGAACAATCGAAACAACAAAAATTTTCTACGGCTATTTCAATAGGTTCAACAATATTAGGAGCACTCTTCGGCAGCAGAAGATCAACAAAAAGTACAATCAATAAGGCAGGTACGGCTTTTAAATCTGCAGGAAAAATATTTAAGGAATCAAATGATGTTGATAGAGCTGAAGAAAATTTAATCATCTTAGAGAAACAATTGGAAGAAGTTCAAAATCAATTAGAAGATGAATTATTAGCTTTAGATGAAAAATATAACTCATCAATCGAACAAATTGAAATATTGAAAATAAGACCAACTAAGTCGAGCATTTCTCTTAAAGTTTTCAATTTGCTTTGGATTCCGCTTGCTGAGGAGGGCTTAAATGATATCAATGAAATTGAATTAGTATAGTTTTTAAAAAGTTTATTCTATATATTTGGGCTCAAAATTTTAATATTTATAAATTAATAATTAAGGAGAAACAATGAAGAAATTATTTTTCTTACTCTTTTTTGTAACATTTTTGTCAATTACAGCTCAAGAAGAAAAAGCACCGCCACAAAAAACATGGTTACCAGTTGGTTTTGCCGGATTGAATATAAGTCAACTTGCTCTGGAAAACTGGACACAAGGTGGTGAAGATGCATTAGCATTTATGGCATACACAAATTTTGGCTTAGATTACTTTTCCAATCCTTGGGCTTTTACAAATAAATTAAAATTAGCCTACGGACAAACAAAATTAGGTTCCAAAGATTTTAGAACCACCGATAACGAAATCTTCTTGGAAAATTTATTAACTTACAATGCCGGTTGGTTTGCACAACCATATTTTAGTAATACAGTAAGAACTGTTTTAACAAAAGGCTATACATACAAAGATGATATAGAAACACATGTATCAAATTTCTTCGATCCTGGTTATATAAATCAATCTATTGGTTTATCTTATAAGGCTTCTGAAAGCTTCAGTACAAGATTAGGGCTTGGATTTCAAGAAACAATCGCAAGTGAATTTGCAAGCAAATACACAGATGATAGTGAAACTACTGGAAAACTTGAGAAATTTAAGTTCGATACAGGTATTGAATCTGTGTCTAACCTAAACCTAAAATTAGACGATGACTTATTATACACATCAGAATTAAGATTATTTGGAACATTCGATGCATTAGATGTTTGGGATGTAAGATGGGATAATATTGTAACTGCTCAAATTACAAAATTAATAAATGTTAACTTAAACATCCTACTAATCTATGATGTTGATCAAACAAAAAAGACACAGCTTAAAGAAGGTTTACAGATTGGAATAACTTACACATTGTTTTAATTTTATAAAAAAGGAGAAAAAACATGGGAATGATGAAAGAATTTAAAGAATTTGCAATGCGGGGCAACGTAGTTGATATGGCTATTGGTATCGTAATTGGTGCCGCATTTGGAAAAATTATAAAATCCTTAGTAGCTGATATTATTATGCCACCAATCGGCGTTTTGCTTGGTGGTGTCGATTTTTCAAAAATGGGTTACGTAATAAAAGAAGCTACAGATAAAGCAGAAGCTGTAATGATCAAATATGGTGTTTTCATAAATACTGTAATTGAGTTTATTATAATTGCATTTGCAATATTTATGGTAATTAAAGGAATGAATGCAATGAAAAGAAAGAAAGAAGAAGAAAAGCCTGCTGCTCCACCTGCACCTTCAAAAGAAGAAGTTCTGTTAACAGAAATAAGAGATTTATTAAAAAAATAATTTTTTATTATCTTTAAAGTGTTTTATTGATTAAGGTTTCGGGATTTTTCCCGAAGCCAATCTTTTGGAAAAATCATTATTAGTTTTAAAAAAGTTCTTTAAATAAATTATATATAATCATGAAAAAAAAATATTTTTTTACTCTGATAATTATTCTTATTGTGAGCAATGTTTTTTATGCTCAATTACATAATTATACTTACAAATACGGCATTCAAGCACACTTACTTTTTCCCCAAACGGAATTTAATGAAAATTCCTACATCATATCACCTTTAGGAAGAGGTTTTCTAAGAACTGAGCTTAACCACTTTCTCGAAGCTGAAATTGGTGTAGCAATTGGTGAATTAGGTGGTGAAGATTATCTAAACGATACTTGGAAAAATTTTATTATGCCTGTTGATTTAAGACTGATATTTAGTCCTGTTGCTACTGCAACAACAAATACATATTTATATGCAGGTATTGGTTCCTTAAAATGGAAAATTTCAGACTTTCCTAAATCCGTTTCAGCTTATGAAACTAAAGAATATGGCTGGAATACATTTATACCCGTAGGCGGTGGAATGGAAATACTATTAAACGAAGAGCTAATTTTAGATATTAGTGCAGGATATAATTTTACAGATTTCGATGATCTTAATTATTATAATAACCCTGACGAAAAAGACGGTTACTTTGATTTTGGACTTGGATTAACATTTCTTATGGGTAATGAAGATAAAGATGATGACAATGACGGACTAAAAACCCATTACGAAAATATGATAGGAACTAATCCGAAATTAAAAGATACAGATTTCGATTTACTTTCTGATGGCGATGAAGTAAACATTTATAAAACCGACCCACTAAAAAAAGATACTGATAATGACGGTTTAACTGATGCTGAAGAAATAAGAAAATATGACAGTGACCCATTTTCCAAAGATACAGATGGTGACGGTCTATCTGATTTTGACGAAGTTGATAAATTTTACACAAATCCTACATTAAAAGATACAGATAGTGACGAATTAAGTGACGGATACGAAGTCAATATTCATAAAACCAATCCGGCTTTAAAGGATACAGATAATGATGGTCTTACTGATTCTGAAGAAATTAAAAAATATAAAACCGACCCAAATAATCCAGACACAGATAAAGACGGATTTACCGATGGATTGGAAATAAACAAATTAAATACTGATCCATTAGTTAAAAATAAATCTGCTTCGAAAAAAACTACTCCTAAAAAAATTAAGAAGAAAAAAAAGAAGTTAAATATTAAAAAAAATAAACAAGTTGTGCTTCAAGGTATTACATTCGAAACAAATAAATCGGTTATTTCACGTAAATCCGAAGCAGTTTTGGAAAATGCATATTTGGAATTGAAAGAAAATCCTAATATGTATATTGAAATACAAGGTTATACTGATAATGTTGGCAAAGCTAAGAATAATAAAATTTTATCACAAAAAAGAGCTGATGCTGTGAGACTTTGGCTTGTTAAACAAGGTATTGATGCCTTGCGAATAAAAGCTGTCGGCTATGGTGCACTTAGACCGATTGCAAGTAATAAAACGGAAGAAGGAAGAAGAAAAAATAGAAGAATTGAAATTAAAGTTTTGAAATAAAGGTTGATAAAAAAAAACGGCGTTAGATTTTAGTTATCTCATTATCTAACGCCATTGAGGACCCATGAGGATATTTTAACTCTATGCTTATCACTATTAATTATCGGTAGATTTTTATTTTTTTTTAATATTTTTTTCTTTTTTTGATGAATACAATAAATAATTACTCAATGTTTTATTTTCCCTTAAAAATTCATTAAGAAATAATGAAACAATTAGATTTCTGGATATTTATTTATAATAAACTAAATAAAAAGTTAAAAGTAAATTTAGTTATTGTCGCAGATACTCATCCCGATTTTCAAATAACTACATCCAAAATGGCTGTTTCCGAGGATGTAGATACATTTGGTGCACTTGGCTCTAAAAATAACGAATTAAGTATTTTACAAAGCTTAAGAGGAACTTTAACCAAAGAAGAACCTACAAATATCTTAAAAGAAATTGAAGACACACAAAATCCGCAGGACACAAGAAACACTAAAACTCTTATAGTTAAAACCTTATGTAAAGATGACCGAGATACTATAAAATTAATAATAGATAATCTTGAAGAACAAAAAAATGGAATATTGCATATTACACAGTACACTTTTTCGTTTTTCCCGGAATGTGAAAATAATGATGATGTGATAATATCACGCAATAAGAACGATGATTGGAAATTTGAAGAAAATATTGGCGTATTAAATACAATTTATATTGTAGGAGGTAACTCTTTAGGATTGGCACTTTCAAAGGTTATTTCGGGTTTAGATTTTTTTGTTGTAATATTTGATGAAATTTCCGATTTAATTACAATGAAAAATAATCACTTTTGTAATAAAAAAATTATCACTAAATATTCTGAAATTCATAAATACATTTTGCCGTCAAAAAAATCTTATATAATAATAAACACACCCTCTATAGAAAAAAATAAAATTGCACTAAAATCTATTTCAGATATAAATTTTAAGTACATAGGTTTAATAGACGGAAACACTTTCAAAGAAAAGAAAAAAATTTATGATCTTGAAGTATTTAATAAAACAAATCAGACTATTCATTATCCTGCCGGAATAAATATAAATCCTAAAACTCCCGGAGAAACAGCAATAAGCATAATTTCAGAAATTATATCTGTAAAAAACCAATCTTAATATTTTACTTTAAGCTAACTTTCTATTTAATCTTATTATAATCAATTATAGTTTTTATTAAATTAAATTGATTATGGTAACAATTTTCAATAATTTGATAATTGTTTTTTAGAGATGAAACATTATGAAAAAAATATTAATTACCGGTGCTTCAGGAATAATTGGAAAAAAGCTGTGCAAACTTTTAAGTGAAAATTATAAAATTACTCAACTCGGAAGAAGCAAGAACAATAATAACTTTGAATCCTATGTTTGGAATTTAGAAAAAGAGTACATAGAAAAAGGTGCTTTGGATAATGTTGATACAATTATTCATCTTGCCGGTGCAGGAATTGCAGATAAAAAATGGACAGCCGAACAAAAAAAAATAATTATTAAAAGCAGAGTAAATACTGCCGACTTGCTATATAAATATATCTCCAAATTAGAAAAAAAGCCTAATAATTTTATTTCTGCTTCGGCAATCGGTTATTATGGAGCAATTACAACCGATAAAATTTTTGAAGAATCGGACCAGCCGCATAATGATTTCCTTGGAAAAGTCTGTAAAAAATGGGAAGAATCATCCAAACAATTTAAAAAACTTAGAATGCGAACAGTTCAATTAAGATTTGGAGTAGTTTTATCAGCAGAAGGGGGAGCATTAAAAAAAATGATTCTACCTGCCAAGTTTGGTTTTGGCTCGGCTCTCGGTACAGGGAAACAGTATTTCCCTTGGATTCATATTGATGATGTAATCAATATTTTAAAAAATTCCGTAGAAGATAAAAATATAAGCGGAGCATATAATCTTGTTGCTCCCGAATTCAATAATTACAATGACTTTTCAAGGAAATTGAATAATGTTTTAAATCGCCCAAACCTTGCTCCCAATGTTCCTTCGTTTGTGTTGCAGCTAATATTTGGTGAAATGTCAAAAATGCTTCTCGAAGGAAGTAGAATATCAAGTAAGAAGATTATTTCTACCGGCTATAAATTTAAGTTCGAAAATTTAGAAAATGCGCTTAAAGATTTAACTTCAAAAAATTCTATCACTGCAAATTAAAAATATTTACAGAATACATAGAAACCAAATCCTTTTCTTTTTGGAACATTTTAAAAAAGTAATTGTTAGAAGTATAATAAGTTTGAATTTATATATTTTTTTTATAGTTTGGTTATTATGAATTTGAATCTATCTTTTTTAGAAGGTTACAAATTTTAGAAAGACAACTACAAACAGACTTGATCAGAAAGGACAGGTACTAAAATTGAAAATTTGTTCTAATTACCGCTTACCTATAAACATCCCAGGAAGTAAAGGTTAAATTATGGAAAAAATAACCGAACTTCTTGAAGCCAAAAATAGAAATGAACCAATCTCTGTAATTACCTGTTATGATTATTCATCTGCAAAAATTGTTGAGAAATCTAATGTTGATGCAATTTTAGTTGGTGATAGTGTTGCAATGGTAATTCACGGATTTGAAAATACTATTAATGCAACGGTAGAAATGATTGAAACACATGTAAAAGCGGTGCGTAAAGGTACAAAAAAATTAATAATTGCAGATCTCCCATTTTTGGCTCAACAAAAGGGAGAGAAGTTTTTCTTCAGCTCTGTCGATAAAATGCTTAAAGCCGGTGCTAACTCAATAAAAATTGAAGGAACAGCTGGAGCAACATTAAATTCAATAAAACTATCAACTTCACTAGGCATTCCTATAGTTGGTCATCTCGGATTAACACCGCAATCGATTCAAAAATTGGGTGGATATAAAATACAAGGTAAAGTATCACACGAAGCCGAAACAATGCTTCAGGATGCAAAACTATTAGAAGATGTCGGATGCTCTGCAATTGTGCTGGAATTAGTTCCTTCAGATTTAGCTGAAGAAATTACAAATAATTTATCTATCCCGACAATAGGGATTGGAGCTGGAAATAGCACATCCGGCCAAGTTCTTGTTATGCAAGATTTATTGGGAATGGATAAGAACTTTAATCCTAAATTTCTTAAAAAATATTTGAATGCCTCTTCCCTTTTTACAGAAGCATTCAATAAATACAGTAAGGAAGTGAAACAAAAAGAGTTCCCATCGGATAAGGAAAGTTATTAAATGGAAATAGTTAAAACTCCCGTAGAATGGGATACAATTTATAAGACCAAACATCTCAGTAAAATGAAAATAGGTTTTGTTCCCACAATGGGAGCATTGCACAATGGTCATCTTTCTTTAATAAAAAAATCCGTAGTGGAAAATGGAATTACAGTTGTAAGTATTTATGTGAATAAAACTCAATTTAACGATTCAACTGACTTCCAAAAATATCCGAATGAATTAGAAAACGATATAAAGTTATTGGAAGCAGAGAATGTTAATTATGTTTTTATTCCAACTTACGAAACTATGTATCCAGATAATTATTCTATAAAAATAAGTGAAAATGAACTAAGTAAAATTCTATGCGGCAAATCTCGAGCAGGACATTTTGAAGGTGTACTTACGATAGTAGTAAAATTGTTTAATATTATTAAACCCAATTGTGCATATTTTGGTGAAAAAGATTATCAACAATATCTTTTAATAAAAAAAACGGTTGAGGCACTTTTTATGGATGTAAAAATCATTCCTTGTCCTATTGTTAGAGCTGAAGACGGTTTGGCACTTAGTTCCAGAAATAAATTGTTAACAAATGAAGAACGAAAAAAAGCTCCATTATTTTATAAGATTCTTTTATCGGATATAGGAATCAAAGAAAAAATAAATAAATTAAACACAAATGGTTTTACAGTTGATTACATCGAAGAACACTTCAATAGAATTTTCGGTGCTGTAAAATTAGGAAAGGTAAGGTTAATTGATAATGGCAAAAAACAAAATACTACTTAAAATTTCAGGCTCAATAGCAGCTTACAAAGCTGCTTCACTTATTTCGAAACTTGTTCAAAATAATTACGAAGTTCAAGTTGCAGCATCACAAGATGCACTAAATTTTATTGGAAAAGCAACATTGGAAGGATTAAGCGGAAAAGAAGTTTTTATAGATTCGTATGAAGACGGAAAAATGATGAGTCACATTAATTTAATGAAATGGGCTGATCTTATCATACTTGCTCCGGCAACGGGAAACACAATAAATAAACTTGCAAATGGAATTGCAGATAACTTAATTACTTCCCTTTTTCTTGCTTTTGATTTTTCCAAACCTTATTTAATTGCCCCTGCAATGAATACTAAAATGTTTAAACATCCGGTAACAAAAGAATCCTTAAAAAAACTTAGAAATTTTGGGATAAAAATATTGCCTACTCAAGAAGGATATTTAGCATGCGGTGATATAGGAAAAGGTAAAATGTTAGAACCGAAAAGATTATTTAAGCATATTGAAAATGAATTGAATAAAAAAATAAATAACAATAAAAAAATTATTATTACTGCAGGCGGAACAAAAGAATATATAGACGGAATAAGATTTTTAACCAATTTAAGCACAGGTAATACGGCTGCACAAATTGCCCAATATTTTATTGATAACGGATATGATGTAACTTATGTTCACAGTATTGATTCTATAACTCCAATAGGAAACTTTAGAAGTTATAACTTTACAGATTTTGGTTCCCTGCACAATCTGTTAAAACATTTATTAACAAATAATTATTACGATCTCATAATTCATAATGCTGCAATAAGCGATTATACTATTAAAGAGATTATTGTAAATAATAAAAATTTGAAAGTCCCCTTAAAAAATAAAATTTCTTCGTCGAACAAAAAGTTGGAATTAGTTTTAACTCCAAGTTTTAAAATTATAAACTTGCTGGAAGGATACTCAAAAAACAAATCTATAAAACTTGTTTCATTTAAATTTACAAGTGGAAGCACCGAAAAAGAAATTATACAAAACGTAAACAAACTATTAACTATTTCCGACTTAGTAGTTCAAAATGATTTATCAACACGAAAAAATAATGTTCAAGAAGAATTTAATTTTTACAACAAAAGCGGTAAAATTTTTACAGTTGATAAAGCACAAGAAATATCAAAAGTTGTTGAAAAAATTTTAAAACTAAATGAAAGTAAAAAATGATTTTATCGATAGATATTGGCAATACTCAAATACATAGTGGTGTCTTTAAAGACGGAAAACTTCTAGTACAGTTCAGAGCAATCTCAAAGAACTCTTTTACTTCGGATGAGGTTGGTGTTTTCCTAAAAAATATTTTAAGAGAAAATGATATAAATTCAAATGATATTAAGGATATTGCTATTTGTAGTGTTATGCCCGTTACCTTACACAGTATTGTAAACGGCTGCATAAAATATTTTGGTATCACTCCTTTTGTTTTGAAAGCCGGAGTTAAAACTGGATTAAAAATTAAATATAGGAATCCATTGGAAGTTGGGTCCGATAGAATTGCTAATGCGATAGCTTGCACAAAATTATTCCCCAATAAAAATATTGTTGTTGTTGATTTTGGAACCGCTACAACTTTTGATATTGTCAGCAAAGAAAAAGAATATCTCGGAGGAGTAATAATTCCGGGCATCAGATTATCAATAGAAAGTTTGAATAAAAATACATCCCAACTCCCTGTTGTTGAAATCTTTAAACCTGAAAGTATTGTCGGACGTTCAACCGAAGAAAGTATTCGTTCCGGTTTGTATTACGGACAGAAAGCCATAATTTCTCAGCTCACAAAAAAATTCAAACAAAAAGTTTTTAACAACGAAGACACTTTAATTGTGGCAACCGGAGGCTTTGCAACTTTATTTGAGAATGAAAATCTATTTGATATTGTTGTACCTCATTTAGTTCTAATAGGATTAAACGAAGCATTGAAAATGAATAAAAATAAAAAGGGAAAGTAATGTTAAGAAATATGTTAAAATCAAAAATACATAGAGCTATAGTAACAGATTCAGACTTGGACTACGAAGGTTCAATCAGCATAGATACAAAATTAATGAAAGCCGCCGATTTACACGAATTTGAAAAAGTTGAAGTTTATAATATAAATAACGGACATAGATTTTCTACCTATGTGATTAAAGGCAAAAAAGGTGAAATAGGATTAAATGGTGCCGCTGCAAGATTGGTTCACAAAAGAGATCTTGTAATAATTGCAAGTTATAGTTTGTACAAAGAAAGTGAACTTAAAAACTTTAAGCCAAAGATTGTTTTAGTTGATAAAAAGAATAATGCGTTAAAATAAAATTTATTTCACACTGCCTTAGACCCTATAAATACTGATTATTGTAAATTTACTTTTGAATGATCAAAGTAATCTTGTAAAAATTAAAGGCATAAATATAGAGGCTAAATCCACTTCTACTAATCAAGCAATTAAAATGTATATTACCGCTCTTTTTTTATAAAATTATTTCAACAAGTACAGGAAAATGATCAGAGATAAAATTTCCATTATGCTTATCGAATAAAATTAAATGTTTAGAAACTTTAATCTTTTTTCCGACAAAAATATAATCTATTTTTTCTTTAGGAGAAATATTATTATCGAAACCATTGAATGTCCAAACTAATCCGTCAGAAAGAAAATTACTTATTTCCATAGTATCATATAAATCAAATACATCATTGTTAACCATATAATTATAAGGTAAAGACTTATTTATAAAGTTAAAATCTCCCATTATAATTACATGCAAATCTTTGGATAATTCAGTTAACTTAGCTGTAATAAGTTTTACACTTTCTAGTCTTGCAGTTTTTCCTTGATGATCAAAGTGAGTGTTTAAGACAAATAATTTCCTCCCCGTTGCTTTCTCTTTTAGAATAAGCCATGTGGCAATTCTTTCAAGCGCAGCATCCCAGCCCACGGAAGCAATACTATCAGGTGTTTCAGAAAGCCAAAAAGTTCCGCTATCAATAATTGAAAATTTATTTTTCTTAAAATATATTGGTGCGTATTCCCCTTTTGCTTTGCCGTCTTCTCGTCCAATACCAAAAGAAGAATATTCACTTAAACTTGAATCAATAAATTCTTTTTGATGATGCAACACTTCTTGCAAACCGAGTATATCTGCATTCTTCTGTTTGATTAAATTTATGAGACTTGTTTTTCTATTGTGCCAATTATTTATTCCGTCATCAGGATTATCGTAGCGAATATTAAACGTCATAGCCTTTAATTTAGTCGGAGTAGATTGTGCAAATACAATAGAATTACTATTTCCAATAATGATGGAAATTACCAATAGAACTGTGAGAATAAGAATATTTTTTTCCATTTTAATATATTTTATGTTAATAATACTTTAGTCAATAAAAATAGTGAATTATTTTTAACCGTCCATGCACACGAATCCCGTTTTTTTCTTTGTGTTCAGAAGCTACTTCACCTCAAAGAATGCAGAGTTAGACAAGGAAGCTTATTTCATAAGAACCATTTTCTTTGTTGATATAAAACTACCCGCTTGCAATCTATAAAAATAAATTCCACTCGATAGATTTGAAGCATCAAAATTAACAGAATATTTACCAGGGTTTTGAACTTCATTAACTAATGTCACAACTTCTTTCCCTAATGCATTGTAAACTTTTAGCTTTACTCTATTTGTATGATTACTAAAAGATGAATTTATCGAGCTACTTTCGTCAGATTGCTTCATTCCATTAGCAATAACATTTGCATTTGGAATTGTGTAACTTATTGTTGCAGTAGGATTAAACGGATTAGGATATGCTTCAAATAATTCATATTTAGTTGCAGATACAGACTCATCGCTAACAGATGTTTTCACTTCAGTTGTGAATGTAATCTTCTTATTCTTTCCCAATGGGAAATTATCAATAGACTTTAATGAATCCATAAATATCAATTCATAAGTTGTGTTCTCTTTGAGTGCTGCTGTAAACTTAACTAATCCTATTTTGAGGTTACTCTTATTGGCGGTAATTTCAGCATCGTTACTATCTGCATCTTTTAAGGAAAAATTGCGACCGACACTGTAAAGCTCTAAAGGAGAATCAAAAAGTATTTCAATTGCAGTATCAAGTGGAACATCAACATCACCATCTTTCGGATAGCTTAAAAGAATCGATAAAAAATTATTAGCCTTGGTAGTAAAACTGAAATTGAAATCTTCCGTTAAACTAATGTTCCATTTACTTTTTGCTGCTTTGCCGATTGTAATAGTATAATTTGTTCTACCGGTAAGATTTGTTACTGGACTATAAGTAAGTATTCTATTACCACTACTCCAGTTTATTGCTCCTTGATGGGCAGGTACAATTGTAAAAGAGCTTTCTACAGAAGCTGTGTCCATTTCATGACTAAATTTTATTACTATATCTTTTGAAAGATAAACACTATCAATTTCTGATGTTGGAGCTATTACTGTTATTTGAGGAGTTGCAGTAGTATCAACTAATTTATTAAATGTTGCTTTTCGAATTTCGCCTAAAATGCTAATTATATTTTTGCCCGGACAAGCTGTTGTAGTTGTACTGCCACTTAAACCATGTCCTGTAATATTATCTTTAACGCTGCCTACCGAATTAAGATAACTTTTCTTCAGAGGATTTATTTCGTATTTATTACTTAGAAAAGCAAGCATATTTTCCAGCATATCTAATCCGGTTTGAGCCGGAATATTAACTTCATAATTTCCGATATAACAAAGTCCCGCAGTATTTCTATTTGCACCGGCAGCATGTGCTCCTTGTACATTCTCTTCTGTTTCACTTTTCCAAGCACGTCCTTTATAGAGAACACCGTTTCTATCAACTAACCAATTATAACCAATATCAGCCCACCCTCTCGTATTCACATGATAGTCCCAATAACTAAGTACGACTGCTGCAAAATCATTAGCAGTAGTATGAGAAGCACTATGATGAATAATCAAATGTGTAACATTAGTTAATTTTCTTGCACTAACATTTTCATCTTGAGGACACCCCCAAGCTTTTCGGTTAACATAAGCCGGTCTTTTAAAAAATCCGTTAACTTTGCTTAATTGATTTTGCTTTAAACTTTTAGCAATTTTTTTCTTATCAGATTTTCCCGGACTAATAAATGTAAATTTAATATTCTCTAGAGTATTCAATACACCTGATTTTATTTGAATATATTTAGTGCTTTTATCAAAAAATGAAAGCCGGCTAAAAAAAATTTCTTCAGAAATTTCTCCGTGAGTATCTTCTTCAACTTCAAACCAATTACTCCAATTTAATTTATCTTGCGAAGTTCTAAGATAAAAATATTTATGTTCAGTTATTTTAGGTTTGCTAAATGAAAATGCAACGGCAATAAAGGGCTCAGGATTATCAATAGGAATATTTATAACTTCAGAAATAATTTCATTACTTGCTTTTTTTAATAACTGCTTAGGAACTTTGTAATTAATCTTTTTATGTATAAGTTCTCCACCAAATAAAATTGTATTCAATAAAATTATTTTTAGTACAACAAAAATTAAAATCTTTTTCATATTACTTACCAATTTTTAATAATTATTTTCGGAAAAACTAAATTAAAATTTATCACTTATAGTTCCCTCTTAAAAACGAAACGACTGTTTTTTCATTATAATTAAGTTTTATTTCTTTTCCTTAGAAATATTAAGTAATTTTTCTATGATTAGAAAATCAATTTTGCCTTCGCCTTCCATTTTATTTCTTTTTTCAATTTTAGCTTTAACGGTAATAAAAGCTTTTTCACCCCCGGCAAAATTTTTAAGATATTCTTTTTCAAGATTGATGTAATCCCCTTCCATTGCAACAGAATATTTTTGATTGTTTTCTGAATCTACAAATAAAGCAGCATCTGCAAAATAAGTAAAATATCCGGTTTTAATATTCTCTTCTTTTTTAGTTAATGTTGAACACGCTGCCAAAAAAATTAAAATACTAATAATCAAAAGTTTTTTCATTTAAGTCTCAAGTTATTTTAATAATATCATTTTTTTTGTTTTAATAAAATTTTCAGTTATTAATTGGTAATAATAAATTCCACTAGATAGATTTGAAGCATCAAAATTAACAGAATATTTACCCTGATTTTGCAACTCATCAACTAATGTTTCAATTTCTTCACCTAATACATCGTAAATTTTTAGTTTTACTTTATTTGTACTTGGGATCGTATAATTTATTGTTGTATTTGGATTAAACGGATTCGGATAATTCTGGCTTAGATAGAATTGGTTATTAATTTCTCTTTCTTCTGTTACATTTGTAATGTTTGGAATTTGAAAATCAGTAGTTCCGCCAAGTTCATTATATCTTGCTTTAAATTCCTGCATATATTGATTTGCTATGTAAACATCATGAATTATTAAAGTATTCTCGTCATTTTTTCGATTTGCCGAACTTGTCCAATTATGTGAACCGGTAATTACAATAGGATCAGAACTCGCAGAATAAGAATCAATTAACCCGTATTTATGATGAAAAACTTTTGTGCTGTTATAATCAAAAACTTCGGAAATATTCTTTAAATTTAAAAATTCACTTCCTGCATCTTCAACATTGTTAATAATTCCTCTAATATCGGTAGTGCCATTTTGATAAGATTTATAAATGGAATTATAAATCGGATCACTTGTGAAAGTCAGCAAGCCAAAGAAAATAGAAGTATCAGCCGTATTTACTGCATTAACAATTTTACTTTCGGTTTGATCACTAGGACTAAAATAAAGTTCAACTCCTCTCCCGCCAATATTAAAAAAGTGAATTGTATTATCGGTTTTATTAGAACCAAATTTGGCAGATGAAGATGGAATATCATTATCACTTCCCCACATCTCTTCAAACTCTGTTGTGTAAGCCAAAGCGAGTGAATAATCATTTATTTCAATTACATTATTTCTGTTGTTTAAGTAATTCCAATTCCAAGAACCTGTCCAAACCCAATCATTATTTTTAATAGTATCACGTGCGTCAACAATCATAAATTTATTATGCATTATTCCTTCCGTTAGATTTCGCTTACTTATTAAAATTCCATTATCGACAAGGAGCTGCATGGAATTTTGCATTTGGCGGCTATCGTAAACAACTCTAACTTTTACGCCTCTGTTTTTCTTAGAAGAAATAATTGCCTTAGCAATATCGTCTTGTCCGACAAAACTATAGAGAGCAATATCAAGTGAATAAGTTGCAGAATTAATTCGTTCAATAACTTTTTGTTTGAAATCTACATTACCTTTTGCAGCATTATTTGGTATCGCAACAGAAGTATCAACTGAAGAATTAAAATAAACATTTATTTTCCCATTTTCAGTACTACTCGAAGCCGTACTTACTTTAAATATTTCACTTTCACTAGTTCCTTTATCGTTTGTTGATAGTACTTTAAAATAGTAAGTCGTAGATTCATTTAAGTTTTCAACTTTAACTTTATGAGTTTTAGTTAGAACATCAATCACAATCGGTTCAAATTCTAAATCTGATGTTAAACCGTATCTGACTTCGCTATTTCCTTCTCTGCTTGTACTAAAATAAACCGTAAAAGAATTTGGAGTAATATCGGCTGGAATTATCGGGCTTAAAATTAAAGGTTCATTACTTATCACTATATCTTGTAAAAATCTCGGCAAAATTTGATACCCGGAATTTCTCGGAACTGTCGGAGCATACTGGCCAAGAATACCAATTATATCAACTGTAGAAGTTGGAATTGATGCACCAATTATAGAGCTTACCGCATTATCAATTCTAAGTTCGAGTGAACCTGTTGAATCTGAAATATCATAATTTGTACTGCTTTCAAAAGTACCGCTTGAATTTATTTGTACATTATTAACTCGCACCAAACTACCTTCGAGTGTTTCAGTTCCGTTCCATTCTTGATTTAAAATTTCGCTGATTGTTACAACCTTGGGTTCAACACTCACATTTGATTTATGAAGAATAAATTTTGAGCTGGTACTTGAATAATCTAATTGAGTTAAGCCGTTATACTGAGCAAGAGTAGAAGTAATTGTTACGGAATCACCAATATTAACATCTGAAGAAAAACTTCCGTAAATAGAAATACCCGCTGTGTTATCTTGAATACTTGAAGGTCCTCTTTTACCAAATTGGTTAGCAGCAGTTACAATACCCGCAACAGTAAAAGTTTGACCTAATTTAATCGGTTCTCCGTTACTGTCATTTTCACGGAGGTTTATTATATCAACAACTTCTTGCGAATAAATTATTGTTGAAAAAAGAATAAACAGTATAAATATTTTGTTCATAACTAATCTTTTTTATTTGGAAGAATGATTTTTTATCATCTTTAGAATTTTTTATAATCTGCCGTTACTATTTGGGATAGGCAAAACTATAAAGATTAAAAAATATTCTATTGAATTATTGTAAATTAATATCTTTAAGATAAGATTTCGGTATATGATTTTCAAATCAATTCTTTTTTAATTACTTTTCAAGACAAAAATTATCATTAAAATAAAAAGGATGTTATTATGAAAAAATTATTATTAATTGCATTTATTATCTCTTTCGCTTTTGTCTTAAAAGCTCAAGATAAATCTGCGAAAAACTACGATGAAGCATTCAACTTAATTGCAGCTTGGTTAGAAACCCAAAAAGATTTTGATAGGCTACCCGGAATTTCAGCAATTGTTGTTGAAGATCAAAAAATACTTTGGGAAGGTGCTTTCGGGTATGCAAATCTCGAAAAGAAAGTTGAGAGCAAACCTAACACTATTTACAGCATTTGTTCAATTTCCAAACTCTTTACTTCAGTTGCAATTATGAAATTGTATGATGAAGGTAAATTAAGATTAGATGATAAGATAGAAGATTTACTTCCGCAATATAAGTTACAGCAAGCATTTCCGGAAAGCGGACCAATAACAATTAGAACTTTAATGACTCACTCATCCGGACTTCCACGTGAAGCAAATTTCCCATATTGGACAAACCCTGATTTTCAATTTCCTTCTAAAGAACAAGTTGATAAAGGTTTAGAAAAACAAAAAACTCTTTACCCTGCATCTACTTACTTTCAGTATAGTAACCTCGCACTAACTCTTTTAGGAGAAATTGTTGAAGAAGTAAGCGGAAAACCTTACAGTGATTATATCAAAGAAAATATCTTAACTCCTTTGCAGTTAAATGATACAAGAACATTTATGCCCGAAAATCTGTACGGCACAAAACTTTCGATAGGCTATAGCGCATTAAATAGAAATGGAGCAAGAGAAAAGGTTACTTTTTTCGATGCAAACGGAATAAAACCTGCAGCAGGTTTTTCATCAACAGTAGAAGACTTGGCAAAGTTTGCTATGTGGCAATTCAGACTTAGAGATACAAACAAAGTAGAAATATTAAAACCTTCAACATTAAAGTATATGCAGCAAGTACATTGGACAAATCCTAATTGGAATATTACTTGGGGACTTGGGTTTAGTGTAGTTAAGGGCTACAACGGCAATACTTGGGTTGGACATGGTGGAAGCTGCCCAGGTTACAGAACTGTACTCAAATTAGACTTAAACACTAAAAGAGCTTATTCTGTTATGGTTAATGCAGGAGGTTCAAAACCTGCAAATTATGTAAAAGGAATGGATCAAATTTTGAGCAAAGTCGAAACAGTTGATTCATTATCTAAAAATAATCAAGTTAATTTTAATGATTACACAGGTTACTACAGTTTACAAACATGGTGGAGTGAGATTTACTTTACCAAGTGGAACGGTAAATTAGCTGCATTAGTTTTACCTACTGAGAATCCAGGCGATGCCTTAAAGTTCTACAAACATATTGAAGGTGATACTTTTAGAAGAATAAGAGATAATGATGAGCTTGGAGAAGAATTAGTTTTCGAAAGAGATGAAAATGGCAATGTATTCAGATATAAAACACACAATAATTATAATAGCAAAATCAAATAAAAGCTTAAACAACAAACTATAAATCCCAAATTACAAAGTTTGTAATTTGGGATTTTTTATTTTAAAGAGTTATTTCTTATTACTAATCTTTGCCCAAGAATCCCTTAAAGATACAGTTCTGTTAAATACTAAATTACTTTCTTTTGAATCATTAGAATCGAGACAGAAATAACCTGTTCTTTCAAACTGATAACTCTCACCAAGTTTGGCAGCTTTAAGATTTTCTTCTAACTTACAATTCGTTAGAACCTTAAGAGAATCTTTATTTATAAATTCAGTAAAATCTTTTTCCTTATCACTTTCAGGAAACTCAACTTCAAAAAGTCTGTCATATAATCTAACTTCAGCTTCAATGCAATGTTTTGCAGAAACCCAATGGATTGTACCTTTAACTTTTTTATTACTTGTTCCTGTTCCACTTTTTGTATCAGGATCATAAGAGCAATGAAGTTCTATTACATTTCCGGCATTATCTTTAATAACTTTTTCGCACTTAATAATGTAAGCATACTTAAGTCTAACTTCACTTCCCTCTGTTAACCTATAAAATTTTCTATGCGGCACTTCTTGAAAATCATTTCTATCAACATATACTTCTTTACAGAAATGCACTATCCTCTTGCCTTTGCTTTCATCTTTGGGATGATTATCAACAATTAATTCTTCTTCCTTGTCATCAGGATAATTTGTAATTACAATTTTTAAGGGTTCCAAAACAGCAAGTCTTCTTTCGGCTTTTTCATTTAAATCGTCTCTAAGGCTAAACTCTAAGAGCGAAATATCATTTACTCCGTCTCTTTTTGCCACACCTACCCTTGAAGTAAATTTTCTAATTGATTCGGGAGTATATCCTCTTCTTCTCAAAGCGGAAATTGTGGGCATTCTCGGATCATCCCAACCACTTACATAACCTTCTTCTACAAGACGAAGTAATTTTCTTTTGCTCATTACAGTATAGTTCAAGTTTAAACGAGCAAATTCAATTTGTCGCGGATGATGAATACCAAGCTGCTCAACAAACCAATCGTAAAGCGGACGATGATTTTCAAATTCTAATGTACAAATAGAATGTGAAATTCCTTCGATTGAATCGGACTGACCGTGTGCCCAATCATACATTGGATAAATACACCATTTATCTCCTGTACGATGATGATGAGCATGTCTGATTCTATACATTATAGGATCACGCATATTCATATTTGGTGAACTCATGTCAATCTTTGCACGAAGCACATGTTCACCATCTTTAAACTCGCCATTTTTCATTCTTTGAAATAAATCTAAATTTTCATCAACAGAGCGCTCTCTATATTTACTTAATTTACCCGGCTCGGTTGGAGTGCCTCGCTCATTTTTAATTTCTTCGAGTGTAGATGAATCAACGTAAGCAACACCTTTTTTTATAAGCTGCACAGCATAATCATAAAGCTGATCAAAATAATCGGAAGCATAAAGTTCACTGCCTTCCCACTGAAATCCCAACCATTTTACATCTGCTTTTATCGAGTCAACATATTCAACATCTTCTTTGGTAGGATTCGTATCATCAAAACGTAAATTTGTTTTGCCGTTATACTGCTTGCCAATTCCAAAGTTAAGACAAATTGAAAGAGCATGACCTATATGAAGATAACCGTTTGGTTCCGGTGGAAATCTTGTATAAACATAATTAAATCTATTTTCTTCTAAGTCTTTATCAATTATTTCTTCAATAAAATTTCGTGATTTTTTTTCTTCTTTTTCCATAGTTTTATTCTTTAGTGAGTTTTGGAATTTTTGTTAAAACAATTTTTATTCTTTCTATAACTTCTTCTTTCCCTAGAATTTTTAATAAATCGTAAACACCCGGACCAAGTCCAACGCCGGAAACCGCAAGTCTTAAAGGATGCATCAAACGTCCCATTCCACATTCATTTTTTTCTACAACTGATTTTAATATTTTTTCAAAATCTTCTTTTGTTTCCGCTTTGTTATTTTCCAATTCATCAACCAAATTATTAAGCAACTTTGGCGAATCATCTTTCCATCTTTTCTTAATAATATTTTCGTCATAAGATTTAGGCTTTTCGAAAAAGTATTTACAATCGTTTACCAAATCTTTTACGAAAGTTATTCTCTCTTTCATGGAATCAATTATTTCTGAAAGATATTCATCTGATAATTCTTGACTCGAAAATTCGGACTTAGTAATTTCTTCTTTGAATAATGGCAAAAGTTCGGAAGTCTCTTTGTTTCTGATGTGCAGTCCGTTTAACCAATCTAATTTTTCTACATTAAAAACCGCACCGGATTTATTAACTCTTTCAAGAGAAAATTTATCAATTAATTCATCCATCAAATAATATTCTTGATCATCTCCAAAATTCCAGCCAAGCAGAGCTACAAAATTTGTGAGAGCTTCTTTTAAGTAACCTTTATCTCTATAATCTTCTACCGCCACATCACCTTGTCTTTTACTGAGCTTACTCTTATCTGGATTTAGCAACAAAGGAAGATGAGCAAATTGCGGAAGTTCCCAACCAAAATAATTATAAAGGATAACATGCTTTGGAGTTGAAGTCAGCCACTCTTCGCCGCGAATAACATGAGAAATTTTCATAGAGTAATCATCAATAACATTTGCAAGATGGTATGTAGGAAAACCGTCACTCTTAATTAAAATTTGGTCATCGATGTTATCTGTGTTGAACTCAACATTACCGCGAACAATATCATTAAATCTAATTATTTCATTTGGCTTAACATTAAGTCGGACAACATACGGCTCATTATTTTCTAATTTTGTTTTGATTTCATATTCACTCAGATTTAAGCAGTGTTTATCGTATTTAGCTTGCGGTAGTTTTTGTTTTTGCTGTTCTTCTCTAAGTTTAGTTAATCTTTCGGCCGAACAAAAACAGTGATATGCTTTCTTTTCATCAATAAGTTTTTGAACATGTCGGTTGTAAATATCTAAGCGTTCCGATTGAAAATAGGGACCATAATTCCCTTCTTTATCAGGACCTTCATTATAGTTAAGTCCAACCCACTTTAGAGAATCAATTAATTTTTCCACAGCACCTTCAACATATCTAGAACGATCTGTGTCTTCAATTCTTAAAATAAATTTCCCGTTGTTCTTTTTAGCAAAAAGATAATTATACAAAGCTGTTCTAAGTCCGCCAACGTGCAAATACCCGGTGGGACTTGGAGCAAATCTAACTCTTATTTTGTTTTCCATAAAATTCCGTTTTATTGAAACTATTGACTGCAAATATATAAATTTTGTATGACTTTAGAATAATGAATATTTTCATAAAAGTAATTCAAAAAACAAATTCCGATTAGCTAAAAAAGTCTTATCTTTTTTGATAATTATTTAATTTTAGGAATTAAAAATTAAATAAATGATTGCTGCTAAAAACAAGCTTAGGATTTTTGTTTTCTCAGGTAAAAACTAGTAGAACAAGTTACGGGGAATTCAAATACACTTCTCGGCTGCCTTAACGGAATTGAAAAGGATTAAAAACATGCAACTAAGAGAAATATTTTTATTAACTATTCTACTTTTATGCAATAATTTTCTGAATGCCCAAGCTATTGACAGCTTAAATGAAAATCCACCTAGATTTATTATGTACGGTGATAATTATTTCATTTCAGGTATTCCATTGGATAAAAAAATAACCCCTTCAACTTCCGATGTAAAATTCAGATTTGGTTTTGCACATAAGATATTTAACACCCCACTTCTATGGGGATTCTCTCTTTATTTAACTTATCAACAAAAAGCATTTTGGGATGTTTATAAAGAATCATCTCCTTTTAGGGAAGTAAACTATAATCCCGGAGTTGCTTTTGGAAAAATAATTACTACTAATAATTTTCCTTTGGGAATCATTTTTGTTGAATTAGAACATGAATCAAATGGTCGCGATGGAATTTATACGAGAAGTTGGAATAGAGTTTCATTTAATTCCGCTTGGTATATTTATAAAAGTTTTTTACTTAACTTTAATTTTTGGATTCCTTTTGCCATTGATAAAGATATGAACAAAGATATTTTAGATTTTTACGGTTACTATAACATTAGTATTAATTATCACTTTAACAAAAATATCAGAGCTACTCTAAGTGGACATATTTCCGATATTAACGACATAAAAGGAAATTTTACTCTTGGATTTTTAGTTAATACCAGCCAAAAATTTAACCGTTATTATTACTTGCAGCTATTTCACGGTTACGGAGAAAACTTATTAGAGTATAATCAGAAAAGAACCATGTTAAGATTTGGAATTTCATTCCCAGGAGATTTTTTGGATATAATCGGGTTAAAATAAATCTTACCGATGAATTACAACAAATAATCTGCTTTACATTAATGCTCTATAATTTTAACAATAGGATCTATTTCAACATTACTTTTAAAAAACCAACAATTGTATCAATAGCTTTCATTTTGGAATTATCATTCCCGTAAATTGTAGGTATTTCTACGTGTCCAAGTATGTAATTATTTCTTGATAGGTTTACCAGCATTTCGCTTTCCGCTTCGAACCCTGAGTAACTTGGTAAAATATTTTTTATAATTTTTGTTCTAAAAGCTCTGTAACCGGATTGACTATCTAAAATTTCTAATTTGGTTTTCAACGAAAGCAATTTGGATGTTAAGTAATTACTTAAAATTCTGTGTGGCGGCATAGTCTTAAAATCCCTTTGTCTTCTACCAATAACACAATCATTATTTTCTTTTTCCATTGTTTCAATAAACTTAGGAATACAACTTGGATCATGCTGACCATCAGCATCTAGAGTTATTGTAATATCAAAATTTAGTTCAATACTTTTTAGAAATCCGGTTTTTAATGCTGCTCCCTTTCCAAGATTCTTAGTATGCTTACAATAAATAACTTTATTACTAAATTTTAATTTGTTTAATCCATCGGTTGAACCGTCATCAACTAATATAACTTTGTCTAAATAATCAGATGTCTTCCTAATAGTTTCTTCGATTGTTGTAATCTCATTAAAACAAGGAATTACGGCACAGACTTTATTTATTTTTTTTGAAGAAATCAAAGAAGTGTTTTACTCCTTTATCTGAAGAAGATTTTATACTTTCTTGTAAATATTTTCTTATTCCCTCTTTTGATAATCCCGAAGTTAATTCACCATTTTCCGCAACAGAGATTGCTCCGGTTTCTTCGGAGACAATTACACTAATCACATCGGCATTTTCTGTAATACCAATTCCGGCTCTGTGCCGCATTCCCAAATCTCTTCCATTAATTGAAGTTAATTCCGTTAAAGGTAAAGTACATCTTGCTGCTTGGATATTGTTATTACTAATCACAACAGCTCCATCGTGAAGGGGACTTCGAGGGAAAAAGATTGAGCGTAACAAGTTCTTGTTCAGTTTTGCATTAAGCACTTCACCACTTTCAACAACACCTTTTAATCCGGTAGTTTTTTGATAAACTATTAAAGCCCCATGCTGATGTTGTGCCATCTCGAAAGCAGCTTCAGCTAATATATCCGCAACTGATTTTTCATCACTCTTTACAAAAAAATTAAAAAGAGAATTGTTACCTAGGGCAACTAACAATCTTCTAATTTCCGGCTGAAACAAAACTATAAATGCTAAAATCCAGTTATCCGTAACTAAATTTAATAACCAGCCAACAGCTCTTAAATTTACAGCCTGTGCCAGGAACGATAAAAATAGAATTATTACCAATCCTATAAAGATTTGAGCAGCAATTGTATCTTTTATTATCTTATATAATTTATAAATAATCAAAGACACTAAAAGTATATCAACCACATCAAGTAATGTAACCGGTAAAAATCCGATTTTAAATATTTCAAACATTAAGCATCTTTAATTTTATTTAATTCTATCATGATTTTTTTTAATTCAACAGCATTTTTTACATTATGTGTTCTAACTATTTTTGCTCCATTTAGTACGGAAATTGTTTCAGCTATAATAGTTGCATTATCCCTATCAAGTACATTTGAACCGAGTGATTTTCCAAGAAAAGATTTTCTCGATAACCCCATCAATAAAGGATAATTCCATTTATTAAACTTATATAAATTTTTTATTATACAATAATTATCTTCTACTCTTTTTCCAAAACCTATTCCGGGGTCCAAAATAATTTTGTTTACTCCTTTGGATTTTGCTGCTTTTATTCTTTCTTCAAAATAATTTAATACTTCTTCGATTACATTAGTATAGTAAGGATTGCTCTGCATATTTTCCGGCGTACCTTTTATATGCATCAAAACATAAGGAATATTTTTTTCAGCAACAACATTTAGTATTTTTTCATCGAATGTACCGCCGCTTATGTCATTTATTATGTGTACTCCGGCTTTAACAGCTTCCCTTGTTACTTCCGACTTTGTTGTATCGACAGAAAGCACAATATTTTCAAACTTATTTGCTATTGCTTCAATGACCGGAATAACTCTATCAATTTCTTCGGATGCAGAAACTTTTGAGGCTCCAGGTCTGGTTGATTCTCCTCCAACATCAATAATTTCTGCTCCAAGTTTAACATATTCTTCCGCTTTCTTAACTGCATCTTCAATTTTAAAATATTTTCCTCCATCGGAAAAAGAATCTGGAGTAACATTCAAGATTCCCATTATTAATGGGATTTTTGATTTTTTGCTTATTTCATAAATATCTGTTTTCAATTTGTTTGATCTTTAGAATATCTTACTTGCCCTTTTATTATTGTCATCTCCACATTAAAGTCTTTATCCAGAACAACAAAATCAGCCGGCTTACCGCTTGAAAGTATTCCTGAATCGAGCTTGATTACTTTAGCAGGATTTACAGTAGCCATTCTAACAGCGTTTGTAAGTCTTAATCCCGTAGTATTAACAATATTTTTTATAGCTTTGTTTAATGTTAAAGTACTTCCAGCTATTGTTCCGTCATCCATTACAGCTTTATTTCCGGAAAGCCTTACTCTTTGATCGGAAAACTGTGTCTCTTCACCTTCGTGCAAACCTCCCACTCTAATTGAATCTGTAATTAATATTATTCCCTTAGGAGTTTTGGACTTAATTAAAAATTCCATTGTTGCAGGATGAACATGATAAGTATCGGCAATAAGTTGTATTTTTAGTTCATCTCTCAAAAGTGCAGCTACTGCAACCCCAGGTTCTCTGTGATGAATTGGGAGCATCGCATTAAACATGTGTGTAATATGTGCTGCTCCGTTATCTATTGCTTGATCAACTATTTCATAACTTGCTGTTGAGTGTCCGATTGAACAAACAACTCCGTGAAAAGATGCTTCTCTTATAACATCTAATGCTCCCGGTAATTCAGGTGAAATTGTCATCATTTTCATTGTTTCTTTCGAAGCTTCCCACATTTCTTTAAATGATGAAACCGTTGGCTCCCATAAATATTCGGAATTCATTGCTCCTTTTAGCTTCCGATTAAGGTATGGTCCTTCCATGTGAATACCGATTATATTCGAATCCGGATTATTTTTTATATAATTTGCCATTCTTTCAAGATCATCCAACAATCGTTGCTTAGGTTTGGCATGCAGACTTGCTAATATTCCTGTAGAACCTTGTTCTAAAAAATATTGACTAATTTTTCTTATGCTTTCATCCGATTCATCAGAAAAACCATAGCCGCCTGCTCCTCCATGGACTAATAGATCGATAAATCCAGGCATAATATACTTATTGTTTACATTAAAAATTTTGGTACTTTCAGGAACATTTCTTGAATCTTTTGTTCCTACATGATAAATTTTATCTTTTTTTGTAGATAAAACTCCATTTTTGACTACTCTGAACGGCGTAATAATATCCGCTCCAATAAATGCTAATTCCATAAGCCTTCTTATAATTAAGTTATTGAATTTTTAAGTTGTTTTACTTTTTCAGTAATATTTTCACTTTTAAAAACAGCTGTTCCGGCAACAATTATTTCTGCCCCGGCATTTTTAATTTTTTTTATATTTTCTGAATTTACACCACCATCAATTTCTATTTTAAAATGATGGTTGTTTATTTCTTTTATTTCTTTTAGTTTTTTTACTTTTTGTAATGTGTATTCTATAAATGATTGTCCTCCAAAACCCGGATTAACAGACATAATTAAGACAATATCTAAAATATCAAGAACAGGAAAAATTGTTTCAATTGGTGTTGCAGGATTTAGTACAACGCCTGCTTCAGCTCCTTTTTCTTTAATTAGATTTATTACTCTATCAAGGTGAATAACTTCTTCTTGGTGTACCGTAATAAAATCAGCACCTGCATTTATAAAATCATGAATTATATTTTCAGGATTTTTAATCATTAAGTGCACATCCAAAGGTAGTTCTGTAATCTTGTTTACAGTATTTACTATCTTAGGACCAAATGTTATATTGGGTACAAATATACCATCCATAATATCACAATGAATGATATCTGCACCTCCTTTTTCAACAGCTTTAATTTGCTGCAATAAATTTGAAAAGTCTGCGGATAAAATTGATGGAGCTAAAAGAGCCATTCTACTTTTGATTTTTTGTAATAAATAAATCTACTGATTCACCAACATTAACTAATTTATTTTTTGCCGGATATTGGGCAACTATAGTATTCGGTAATAAATTCTGAGAGTCTTGATAATTTATTTTTCCTGCAACTAAAGAATTTTTGCCTAAAATATCTTCTGCTTCTTTCAACGAGAGTCCAAGTAAATCGGGAACTCGCACCATACCAACTCTTGGACCAATACTAACCTTCAGCTTAACGACCGATCCTTTTTGTAAATTTGTATTTACTTTCGGATATTGCTCAACAATAGTGTTTGTAGTTTCTTCTGATTCAACTTCGGTAACATCTCCTAACTGAAACCCAAGCCTATCTATTGTTACTTTTGCATCGCGTAGAGTTTTACCAATAAGATTTGGTATTTTAGTTAACGGATTACCTCCGCTAATTACTAAATATACTCTTCTTCTTTCCTTAACAACGGAACCTGAATCCGGTTTTTGATAAATAACATGATCAATAGGAAACTCATCACTATATCTTGGACCTTCAAGAATAGCTTCTAAACCTAAGGCATTTAGCGAGTCTTCGGCTTCTGTTTTACTCATACCCACAAAATCGGGAAGAGTTACTTCTTTGCTATTTACATAATTTGGCATTATTACCAAATCTAACAGAAGAGCAAAAGCAACAAAAATCAGAATTAGAATACCAGCGTATAATAAAACTTTTTTAATTATTGATTTCATCTTCCAAATATATTAAATGAACAATTTTATAACAAACTAATATTTTTTATTCTAAGCAAAATATTGTAATTTTACTAAAAGGAAACATATTAAGAATCTAGTTTCGTTAAAGATGTTTCTTATTTGTTACATCAAAAAAATAAATCTAATAAAAAATAACCCTCAAAAATAAGGAGATTTTTATGTTTAGTAAGCACCCTAAAGGTTTACCTGTGTTATTCTTTACTGAGATGTGGGAACGCTTTGGTTTTTACCTTATGATTGGAATTTTCACACTATATATGATTGCATCTGACGGAATGGGATTTACCAGAACTTTTTCGGCAGAAATTTATGGAACATATCTGGCTTTAGTTTATTTAACCCCTTTCCTCGGTGGTTTGCTTGCCGATAGGTTTATGGGCTACCGAAAAACAATTATTATCGGTGGTATACTTATGGGACTGGGATATTTCGGGCTTGCTTTAAACAGTAAAATGACATTTTATATTTCACTCCTTTTTATTATTGTTGGAAACGGTTTCTTTAAACCTAATATTTCTACTCTTGTAGGTCGTTTATACGATAACCCAAAATATAAACCTTATAAAGATTCAGGTTACAATATTTTCTATATGGGAATAAATATTGGAGCTTTTGTTTGTAACTTTTTTGCAGCTTTTCTACGAAATAATTTCGGTTGGAGTGCTGCTTTTGCGATGGCAGGACTGGGAATGTTCATCGGTATTTTATGGTTTCTTTTAGGACAAAAACATGTAAAAGAAGTTGATTTTATTACACCAACCAAACCTGAAGATATTTCAATTAGTAAAATTGTTTATATAATTTTTGTACCCGCAATAATAGCCGGATTTATCGGTTGGTTCTTACCAACTCTTATTTTCGGACAACCTCTTCTTGCTGAATCTACAGATGCATTTATTTTTGCAACAATTCCTTTAATTTATTACTTTTTCTCTTTATGGAAAAAAGGTGATAAAGAAGAAAAACAAAGGCTTGGAGCACTATACGCTGTATTTCTCGCAGGCGGAGTTTTCTTTATGATATTACATCAAAATGGTTCCGCTATGACAATATGGGCTAATGATTATACTTCAAGAGAAATGCCGGCAATAGTTCAAGAACCTTTAAGTGCTCTCGGATTTGCTGAAACTGTTACAAGTGAACCTCAAGTAACTGAATTAGTTGATGGACACGGAGCACCTATTTTAGATGAAAATGGGAAACCAAAAGTAGAAGAAGGTTATCATCCTTACCTCAAAAATCTTCCACGAGAAGAATGGCCCAAAGACGGTGAAAAAATGGCTCTTTTGAATACGGAAATATTTCAATCTGCTAATCCGGCATTTGTAGTACTTCTAACTCCGCTTCTTGTTGCATTTTGGTCTTGGTTATCCCGAAAAAAGAAAGAACCATCAACACCCGGAAAAATTGTTATTGGTGTAGTTATAACTGCCTTAGCTATGCTTTTAATGATGTTTGCTGTTTGGGTTGGAGGAAACGGAGCAGAAAAAGTAAGTTGGCTCTGGATAGTTTCAATGTATGGAGTCCTAACAGTCGGAGAATTATGTCTAAGCCCAATGGGATTATCATTAGTATCCAAATTAGCACCAAAAAGATTTACCGCATTAATGATGGGTGGTTGGTTTATGGCAACTGCAATTGGGAATAAACTATCGGGTGTACTCTCAGGGTTATTCTTTACAATCGAGAACAAAGCGATATACTTTATGATAAACGGCATTGCAGCCGCTGCCGTTGCATTAATTCTTTTCTTAATGCTAAAATGGCTGCAAAAAGTTGTTAAAGAATATACAGGTGAAAGCTAAAAAATAAATTAAGGAATATTAAGTAATGTTAGTTATTTTAAAAAAAAATTATGACAAACTAAGTGCCGAAGCAGCTAAAGTTGTTGCCGATAGACTAAAGAAAAAACCCAATCTCGTTTTGGGATTGGCAACCGGAAGTACTCCGCTTGGTCTGTACAAAGAATTAATAAGAATGCACAAATACGAAGGTTTGGATTTTTCTAAAGTTACCACATTTAATTTAGATGAATATATTGGTTTGCCCCCTTCTCATGATCAAAGTTATCATTATTTTATGGAAAATAATTTCTTTAAAGAAGTTAACATCGATCCAAGATTTATACATGTTCCGCAAGGAATGGCAAAAGATATAGCTCAGTTCTGCAATTGGTACGAAGAAAGAATTGAATCATTTGGAGGAATTGACCTTCAAGTTTTAGGAATTGGTGCTAACGGACATATAGCATTTAACGAGCCGGGTTCTTCACTCGGCTCCAGAACAAGAATTAAAACACTTACCCCTACAACACGTCAAGACAATAAAAGATTTTTTGATAAATCCGAAGATGTGCCTAAATATGCTATCACTATGGGAGTGGGAACAATAATGGATGCCAAGGAACTTCTACTTGTTGCTTCGGGTAAAGGTAAGGCTGATGCTATTAGAAATGCTGTAGAAGGACCTTTAACAGCAATGTGTCCTGCTTCGATAATACAGATGCATAAAGAAGCTTTTGTAATTGTCGATAAAGAAGCCGGAGCTAAATTAAAAGGAACTTATGTCGATACTTGGGAAACAATATCATTCTAAAAAATAAAATGGATTAACTCATTGAAAAGTATTTGCATTTTTGAAGATCAAGAATATCAGAATTTACAACCTTTAACATATTTTAGACCTTCATATCATCTAAAGTGTGGTATTTTATCGCTGCACAGAAAAATAAGAAGAAATTACCCTGATGTAAGAATTGAACTTAACACTCGCTCTTATTTAAGAAATTTGATAAAACAGAATCGCCCTGATGAAATTATGGATCATGTTTTATCTGAGCAAATGCTTTTTCTTAACGGTAGAATTCTGGTTGATGACGATTTCCATAAAATAATTCCTATTGAGGGAAAAGATGAGTTATTTATTTGCGGCGATACATTTGTTGGAGCAAGATTAAGCGGTAAAAATCTTAAACAAGTAAGTGATTCCCTAAAAGATGTTCTATCAATTGCAGATTTTCCGGAATTAGAAAAAAAAGAAATTACTGTACGTATAATTAAGTATCCTTGGGATTTAATTAGATATAATCCAGAGGAATTAATTAGTGATTACAAAAAACTTACAGCTCAAAATGAAAATAAAATAAAAGAATATCCGGGAGTTTTCTTCTTAAATAAAGAAAATATTTTTCTCGGTAAAAATGTTTTAATTCAGCCCGGTGTTGTTTTTAATGCCGAAGAAGGACCTATCTACATTGGTGATAATGTAAAAATTATGAGTAATGCTTCTATTCAAGGACCTGCTTTTATAGGACAAAATTCAATAGTAAAAATGAATGCTAATATTTATCACAATACAAGTGTCGGTAAAGTAAGCAAAATAGGTGGTGAAGTTGAAAATACCATTATCCACAGTTATTCCAACAAACAGCACAATGGGTTCCTCGGTAATTCTTACCTTGGTTCTTGGGTTAATCTCGGTGCAGGAACAACAAATAGCGACTTAAAAAACAATTATGGAAATATAAAAGTTTTTATCAATAATAAAATTATAAATAGCGGTCAGCAGTTTGTAGGCTTAACCATGGGCGATCATTCCAAAGCAGCTATCAATACTTCATTTAATACGGGAACTGTTGTGGGAGTTAATTGTAATGTTTTCGGAGGAACATTTCCGCCCAAATATATTCCTTCTTTTTCGTGGGGAGGTTCTGAGGCTTTAACAACTTTTGATATTGATAGGAGTATAGAAGTAGCTGAAAGAGTTATGGAAAGAAGAAATGTTGTTTTAACCGATATTGATAAAGAATTATTCAGAACTGTATTTAATTTAACTGTACCCGAAAGAAGATCACTCGGTTTTCCTAAGTAGATATTTATGTATAATAATTATTTTTATTTGCTTAGGGCAGTTTCTGAACTAAATGAAATCATTAACAATTCTCATATAGAAGAATCTTTTACACAAGGTAAAAATCTTTTATTCTTTCACATACCAAGCGATGAATTTCCAAATAGACATTTGGTTTTGTGCGTTAGTCCTCAAAACCCTTATTTAATTTTGAGAAAAAATCATCGTAAAGCAAAAAAAAATACTCTTCAGATTTTTGAGAATTACTTTCCCAATAAAATTTTAGATATTGGAATTGCAGAAGATGATAGAACAATAAGAATCAACCTCAAAGTAGGACAAATATTTTTTGTAATAAAAGGCTCTAAGACCAATGTTTTTTTCTATTTAACTGAAAACGAGTTTACCTCTTTCAAAAAAGAGAAAGAGTTATTTGATTTTGAAATAACTAAAAAAAACTATGTTAATAATCTGCATTTTCAAAAATTATTACACGATACTAAAACTTATAAAAAGATTGATGCACTTAAAAAAGAATATCCGATGTTAATTAAAGAATTACAAACGGAATTGGATTTCTTTACAAGGGACGAAAAGAAAAAATCACTTAAAGAAAGTTTTAATACTATTATACAAGAAATTCTGTTCGATGACATTATTGTAAGCACCAATACTGAAATGGATAAAATTCTATTCTTACCCGAATCTTTTAGAACCATTAGAATAATTGATGAAAAACAAAGTTTTGTAAACTATAATTCGGCACTTAATTACTATTTTTCGATTAACCATAAACAAAAATCTATTAAAAACTATAGAACTGAACTAAGAAACTACTTTAATAAAGAACTTACCAGGTTATCTTCAAAACTTAATAAATTAAAAAATAGAATTGATGTTGGTTCTAAAGAAGATTTATATTATTCTTACGGTAATAATTTATTAGCTAACATTCACAAAATTGAAAAAGGAATAACTGAGTTTTTAACAAAAGATCTTACAACTGAAAAAGAAATAACAATACAACTCGATACAAAGCTAACTCCACAGCAAAATGTTGATAAATTTTTTGATAAAGCTAAAGATGAAAAAATAAATTATAATAAATCAAAAGAACTACACAACCTTACGAAAGAAAAATACGATTTACTTCTTGAAGATTCTAAAATGTTTAACGAAACAGGTTACACATCGGATATAGAAAAATTGCACGAAAAATATATTCAAAAAAAAGATACAGAAATAAAAATGGATTCAGGATTAAAATTTAAATATTGGCAATATTCAATTAATGAAAAATATAAAGTTTTTATTGGCAGAGACAGCAAAAGTAACGATTATCTTTCCGTAAAATTTGCCAATCAAAATGATTATTGGTTTCATGCACGAGGTTTGCCCGGCTCTCATGTAATTTTAAGAGTTGAAAATAAAAAAGAAGTAATACCTAAAGATATAATAAAAAAAACCGCTTCACTTGCGGCTTATTACAGTAAAGCCAAAACAGCGGGAACAGCTCCGGTCTCTTACACATTTGCAAAATTTGTTTATAAGAAAAAAGGTATGGCTCCCGGAAAAGTTTTACTTACAAAGGAAAAAACTTTACTAGTAAAACCGGAAATACCAAAAAACGCAGAGTTAATAACTGAATAATTGAGAATTAAATATTATCTTTAAAATATGTTCAGAAAACTTAAACTAAAACCATCTTTCAATTATTTTGCTTTTATAATAATTATTTCTTCTTCAATTTTTTTGGGAATAATTTATAACCTAATCTCAGTTGATGGAATCCCTTTTATAAGAAAACCGATTAAGGTAACATCTCAAAAAGAAGAAGTAAATGAAAATAATATTTTAGAAGTAAATCTAGCGCAAGTTATTCAACTTAGGACACAAATAAATGTAATTATTATCGATGCAAGAGATCAATGGGACTATGCTGAAGCACACATCGAAGGAGCAGTAAGTATTCCCGAATTTAGCTTTACAAAAAATAATCATGAACTTTCCAAAATAAGTAGAAAAGAAATTCTTATAATTTATTGTAGCGGAGATGATTGTAATGTTAGCAAACGATTAGCTCAGAGACTAATAAAATTAGGCTATAAAAATACTTACGTTTATCTTGGCGGAATTGAAGAATGGGAAAATGCCAATCTTCCAATAGCAACAGGAAACACAAATGAATAAAAACAAAATTATAGATTATGCAATTGCACTTACAAGAATATATCTTGCGTTATTCTTTCTTATAAGTGGTTTAAATAAAATTAATCATTTAAACGAGTTTGCGCAATCAATTGAAAATTATAGAATTCTACCTATTGGTTTTGTAAATATTTTTGCAATTATTTTTCCTTGGCTTGAAGTTATCTCGGGTGGACTCTTACTAATTGGTGTTTTTATCAAAGAAAATTCAAGCATTATCTTAGGGCTTTTAGTTATTTTTACACTTGCCGTAGCAAGTGCATACTTTAGAGGAATAAATATCAACTGCGGATGTAGTACAACTTTGGTAGATCAAAAAGTAGGTCTGCTTAAAATTATTGAAAATATTGCTCTGCTTATTGTTGCCTTTATAAACTTCAAATTACCTGATCAAATTTTAAGATTATTAAAAATTTAACATATTATTACTTTGAATTTACTTAATAAAATATTAAATAGTTTGCTGTTGTTATTCTTCAAGAAAAAGGAGGAAAACAATACTATTCAATTGCATAATAAATCAAAGATATTAATACTTACATTTGGCGGTATAAATGATTCATTGAATATAACTCCTATGTTACAAGCATTGTATGAACAAACTCAGCCTGAAATTACTATTCTTACTTTTGAAAAGAATATGAAAAGCTTTCATAACAATCCTCACATAAATAATATTTTTTATATTCAAAATGGTTTCTTAAATAAAATTAAAATTATTTTAAAATTGAATAAATTAAATTTTAATATTATAATTGATGCTAATGAGTTTTTTACAAAAACATTATCGAGGCTTTTAATTCTGATTAATTCAGAATATAAGATAGGTTTTGAAAAAGATAACAGTAAAACAAGCCTTACACATATTGTAGAATCACCTAATAAAAATAAAGTTCACGTTATTGATAGAATTTTACTTCTACTTAACTATTTTAATTTTGAAGTAGTTAAAACAAATTTAAATGTAAACTACTTCCCTACTCAAAATTCTATTGATCATATCAGTAACTATTTTATTAAGCATAATGTGAATCACGATTTTAGAGTATTAATAAATGTTACCGCAAAAGAAGGGATTGGTAGTTGGGGAAAAACAAGCTATATTCAATTACTTAAATACCTAAAAAATTATGATGTAAAAATTATCATTACAGGAAGTTTAGATGATTTACAAATTATAGAAACATTAGCCGATAATAACCATTTGATTTTTTACAATGACGACTTACTCGAATATTCAGCATTAGTACAAAATTCGAACTTTATCTTTACACCGGAATCTTATACAATTCAACTTGCAAGCTCTAAAAAAATTCCAGTCTATTGCCTTTTTGTAAAAAAAAGTTCAAATGAAATGTTAGATGTTCCATACAACTCCGACTTTGATTTTGCAGTAACTGATAAAGGAAAATTAGATAATATATCTTACGGAAAAGTCCTAAACAACTTTGTTCCTTATTTTGAATATGTATACGAACGTTATAAACCTAAAGAATAAATAGTCTAAAGAGGATTTAGCAAATTGAAAAAACATAAAACTCTTTGCGAGTTTAATAAAAACGAACTTGAAAAATATGAACAACTACTAAAAGAAATAGTACAAAGCCCTGAGTTCATTTGTAAAAAATGTTACAGAGCTTCTGTTAAAAAAGAGCTTTTATGCAAACCGACAAAATCTTAAAACTTATTTACTTTTTTAGTAAGTAACAAAAACAAAATATTACTTCTTAGACTGGAAAGTCTGTGCTACTGTATGAAAAAGTTCTTTAACGTTTATATCTTTTCTAATGATTCTTCCAAATCCATAATTATATCTTCAACCCTTTCAAGACCAATTGCCAAGCGAACACCACCCGGATTTATTCCTCGTTTTTCTAATTTATCGGCAGGAACAACAGAATGCGTCATAGATGCAGGATGCTCAATCAATGTTCTAGTATGACCAAGACTAACAGCAAGTGTCATTGTATAAGCATTATCGGCTACATAATCCATTAGCTTGCTTCCGTTTGCTTTAGTATTTTCGGGAGTTTCTCCCTTTAATGCAAAATAGATCAATGCACCCGGAGCAAATTCACCATAAAAATTAATCATTTGTTCTTTAGCAAGTTCGTATTGGGGATGAGATTTTAATCCCGGATATCTCACAAAAGCAACCTTAGGATGATTTTCTAAAAACTCTGCAATTTTAATAGCTGATTCAATCTGATGTTTTTGTCGGAGAGCTAATGATGGTAACCCGAAAGTTAAAATCGACCAAGCACTTCTTGTATTTAATACCGCTCCAAAATCCTTGCGATAAAGCAGGAGCATATCTCTAAACTTTTTCTTGCCGATTACAACTCCGCCCATATCGGTTCCAAAACCACCTATACCTTTTGTAAGGGAATGAATTGTAAAATCAGCACCTAATTCAATTGGTCTTTGACTAAAAGGTGTTGCAAATGTATTATCAACAACAATAATAATTTTGTTCTCTTCGCTTCTTTTGCTATTAACATTGTTTATAATTTTTCTTAACTCTCTTAAATTGATAATATCAAGATTTGGATTGGCAGGAGTTTCAAAATAAATAACTCTTGTGTTTTCATTTAAAACTGAGTTAAGATTTTCCAAGTTTGTTAAATCAATTGGATGTACGGCAATATTATATCGCGGATACCAATTATTAAAAAGCGAGATTGTGCAACCATAAAGTGTTGTGTGCGTAATTATTTCATCACCGGATTTTGTTAAAACACCAAGCACTCCGGAAATTGCACCCATTCCACTTGAAAAGGTAACCGCCATCTCTCCCTTTTCTATGTAAGCCAAATTTTCCTCGAGCATATCCTTATTCGGTTCACCAAGACGATCATAAATAAAAATAGGGCTTTCATCACCGTGAGCTTCAGTTTGAGCAAATTGCATAAAACCCTCAGCCCCTCTTTGAACTGAATCTAAACGAAATGTTGTTGATGATGAAATTGGTGCTGTTACGTGATGACTGTAATCCCACTTATTGGAAATGTTCTTTCCGTAAATCAAGTGAGTATCCATGGAATATCTTTCTTCTTTGGATTGCTTCTTTTCATTTTGGTCCTCTGACATCATTTTCTTCTCCTAAATTTTATAAATTAAAGTTAGAGAGAAAGAAATCAAATATCAAATTGAAAAAAACACTACATTAAAACAAAGTAAAAAAATTAAACTTGGAGTTATTTTATGGCTTGTTTAATATCTGCAATCAAATCTTCAACATCTTCTATTCCTACGGAAATACGAATTAGTGAATCGGTTATACCGCATTCCAATCTTCTTTTTTTAGAATAAGATGCGTGCGACATAGTTGCAGGATGAGAAATTAAGGTTTCAACACCTCCCAGACTTTCGGCAAGTGTAAAAAGTTTTGTTTTACTTATAAATTTTTTTGCAGTTTTTAGATTCGTAAAATCTACTGTTACAACTCCACCGAATCCTCTCATTTGTTTTTTGGCAAGTTTATGTTGAGCATGTGCTTTAAGTCCGGGATAATAAACTCTCTTAACATACTGCTGCTTCTCTAAAAACTCTGCAATCTTTAGTGCATTTTCATTATGTTGTTTCATTCTTAAAGATAAAGTTTTTGTAGAACGTAAAATAAGCCAGCAATCAAACGGTGAAGGAATAGCTCCGATTGCTTTTTGAAAAAATTTAATTTTATTTTTTAATTCATCATCATTTACAATTACAATTCCGCTTATAATATCACTGTGCCCTCCAAGATATTTAGATGAACTGTGTACGACAATATCAGCACCAAGCTCAAGCGGATTCTGAAAATATGGACTCATAAATGTATTATCTACTACTGCAATTAAATTATTTTTTTTAGCAAAACTCGAAACTGCTTTAATATCAGTTAAACTTAAAGTAGGATTTGTAGGAGTTTCCACATAAATCATTTTAGTATTTTTTTTAAGCGCGGATTTCAATTGAACAATTTCATTAGTATTTACCCAAGTAAACTCGATTCCGTTTTCACTAAAAATATCTTGAAACAACCTGTAAGAACCACCATAAAGATTTTCAGTAGCAATTACATGTTCACCGGATTTAACTAAACTTAAAACAGAATGAATAGCAGCTATTCCTGAACCAAAAGCAATTCCGTATTTTCCTTTTTCGAGAACCGCAATATTTTTTTCCATTGATTCTCTTGTAAGGTTATTTACTCTGGAATAATCATAACCTTTATTTTTGCCTAACTCTTCTTGAGCATAGGTTGATGTCATTTGAATTGCTGTTACAACAGCTCCTGTTCCTTCATCGGGTTTTTGTCCCGCATGTATTGCGTCTGTTGAAAATCCCATAATAAAAATTTGCTTTAATAATTATTTTTTAATTAGTTAATTTATTTTCTTTAATTTTTCAAATTAAACTGTAGCCTCGTAAAAAACTTTCAGCATCCATTCTTTTTCTACCTTCAGGTTGAATTTCTAATATTTGCAAAGCAGTTGTTGTTGTACCGAGAAATATTTCAAACTTTGTTTGTTTAATTTCTGATGGTTTTAATTTTAATGTATCTGAAATTTTTGTTGAATATATTTTGTATTGTTTATCATTATGGATAAAAAAAGCTGCAGGATAAGGTGATAATCCTCTCACCAAATTATGAATTTCTTCAGCCGTTTTATTCCAATTAATTAAACATGTTTCTTTTGTTATTTTTGGTGCCGGTGTTGCAAGTGCGTTATTCTGTTCAGTAAGTTCGTAGTTTTCTATTTCAATCAAATTTACCGTTTCCAAAACAAGCTCGGCTCCAAGTAAACTCATCTTATCGTGTAGAGTTCCCAAATTATCCGAATCTTCAATTTCAATTTTTCTACTGTGAATAATATTTCCCGTATCAACTTTTTTCTTTAAGAAGAATGTTGTAACTCCGGTTTCTTTTTCTCCATTAATAATTGCCCATTGAATTGGAGCTGCTCCTCTGTACTTAGGAAGCAAGGAGCCATGCAAATTGAAAGCTCCCTTAGGAGGTATCGTAAAAATATTTTCAGGTAAAATTCTAAAAGCTAATATTACAAATAAATCAGCGTTTAAAGATTTTAACTCTTTTTCAAATTCAACTGCTTTTAACTTTTGCGGAGTAAGAACAGAAATTTCATTTTCTAGAGCGAACTGTTTTACAGGAGTAACAGAAACTTTTCGTCCTCTCCCCCTTTCCTTATCAGGTGCTGTAACAACTGCAACCACATCGTGTTTGCTTTCGTGTAATGCTTTTAGTGTAGGTATTGCAAATTCAGGTGTGCCGAAAAAAACTATTTTCATAGCTACACTAATTTTTCGGTTATCGGATAATTACAATCAATTTCTCTATTAGAGATTTGAACTAACAACTTACTCATTTTCTTTTTTTCTTTTTCAGAAATATGATCGGGTATCATTTTGCCTATTAGATGGTCGTATTCATGTAAAATAACTCTGGCAAAAAGTCCGTCTGCTTCAAGTTCTTCTTCTTGTTCAGCAGGACTTAAATATTTAACTCTTATACTTTCAGGTCTTTCAATATCCACACGATACTCAGGCAAACTTAAGCAGCCTTCTTCCATAATTATTGTTTCGTTTGAACGGTTAATAATTTTAGGATTAATCATCACAATAGGTTTTATATGTTCGCAATCTTCAACAGGTGAAACATCAATTACAAAAATTTGTTTATTTAACCCTATTTGATTTCCGGCTAAACCTATTCCGTTTGCATTACGCATTGTTCCAAACATATCTTGAATTAACTCAATAATTTCATCATCAATTTGAGGTATTGGTTTAGCTTTTTGTCTTAAGATTCTATCGCCATAAATATTAATTGGTAAAAGTGCCATTTGTTTCCGGTTTTATTTTAATCATAATAGTAAAAATAATGAAGAGTTTATCAAGAAAAAAGGTGAACATAAAGAAACATTCCACAGCTAATTTTTGGAAATCTCTGAAAGAACTCAAAATTTTGTAATTTCATGCTCGTTCTAAAATCTAAAAAGTGAGATGCCGAGCTAAATACAGAATGGCATTTATTTCAATTTTTAACACAAACTGATTTTTCAAAGTTTCCTCTTGATAACTAATTCAGGTATAAATAATTCTCTCTAAACTTTTTTGCAGTTTACTTAAAAATTTACTATTTTATTTCAAATAAAATAAGTCGTATTTAATTATTAAAAAGTTTTAAAATCTGTAGAGTATTCAATATTATCAGTATTAAAATGTATTTCGAATAATAATAGGATTTGAGGAATAAGCAAAAAAAATTTCTGATGATTTGAATATCCCTTGTAACTTACTTTCGAATTTACTTCAAAAATTGGTAAAAAATTATAAAGATTGAAGCAAAATAAATAAAATGTTCGAAATCAATTACACTAAATATGAATTAAAAAATTAATGGTAAAAAAATGAATCATCTAAATCATTTATTAGAAAACAAAAAAGTTTTTTTCAATTTTATGAATGAAAACTATACTATTTTTCAAAATTCCAACTTGTTTTTTAGAGATATTCAGTATGCAGTTATCAGTTATTTTGAAATGAAAGAAAAACCAATAAAATACGCGCAAGCTGAAGTAGTTACGACCAATTTCATTGATAAATTAGTTAAGACAAATGAATTAACCGAAATAAATAAAAGGACTTACAAAATTAATTTCGAGTTAGGATTAACAAAAAACACAATAGAAATTTAAGGAGTTGAAAAATGAATAATAAAACCATTGACCCAAACTCTACTATTACAATTACGGAAGAAGCATTAAAACAAGTTAAACAAGTTATGACTGAAAACAACATACCGAAAGATTACGCTTTAAGGATAATCGTTCGAAGTGGAGGCTGCTCTGGTCTTAGGTACAATTTGGGATTTGACGGAGAAGAAAGAGACGGTGATACGATTTTTAATGATAAGGATTTAAAAATTGTTGTTGACGGAAAAAGTTTGTTTCACTTGATGGGAACAGAATTAGATTACGGTGATGGACCGTATGGAAAAAATTTTATTTTTAATAATCCGAATGCAACTGACACTTGTGACTGCGGTGCTTCGTTTGGAGCTTAATTATGAATAGAAGAAAATTTATTTTTTCATTGGGAACAATCCCTATTTGGGCTAATATCTCTAAATTTAATATACTTAATAACAAAACTAAGAGGAGTAATAAAATGAGTAAATTTGAATTACCTGCACTGCCATATGCTTTCAATGCTTTAGAACCACACATTGATGCAAAAACAATGGAAATTCACCATGGAAAACACCACGGTGGATACACCAGCAAACTTAATGCGGCTATTGAAGGCACAGAGCTTGAAGGGAAATCAATTGAAGACTTAATGGCTAATGTTTCTTCACATTCGGCAGCCGTTAGAAATAATGGAGGCGGTTTTTATAATCATTCATTATTTTGGACGGTAATGGGTCCTAATAAAGGCGGAGCACCTTCCGGTGAATTAGCTGAAGCAATTAATTCGGATTTTGGCTCTTTTGATAAGTTTAAAGAAGAGTTTGCCAATGCTGCGGCTACACGCTTTGGATCAGGCTGGGCTTGGTTAATTGTTGCCGATGGAAAGTTAAAAGTAACTTCTACACCAAACCAAGATAATCCTTTGATGGATGTTGCAGAAGTAAAAGGAACACCAATATTAGGGTTAGATGTTTGGGAGCACGCTTATTATTTGAACTATCAAAACAGAAGACCCGATTATATATCAGCATTTTGGAATGTTGTTAATTGGGATGCCGTTGCAGAAAATTACAGCAAAGCAAAATAGTTGTTTTAATTTTTTTACTAAATATAAACCGTAGTTAAATTACTACGGTTTTTTTTTATTTTTACTAGCTTAATCCATTGTCATACATGCTCTCTTCCAATTTATTATTTTTTACTAATTATCTCTATCATTTTGTTATGAATATTACCATTGGTGGCGAGAAAACTATCAGAAAAAATACTTATGGGTTTATTAGTAAAATCAGTTACATTTCCTCCGGCTTCTTTGGTAATCAGAATTCCGGCACAAACATCCCAAGGACTTAAATTTGCTTCCCAAAAGCCATCAAAAACTCCCGAAGCGACATAACAAAAATCAATTGCAGCAGAACCGAGTCTTCTTACACCTCTTGCTTTGGAAATAATTTCACCAAAGATTTTTAATGCTTCAGCATACTCATCAATTTTATCATAAGCAAATCCCGTTACCAAAACACTTTTGGCAAGCTCGTTGTTACTATTTACAGCAATTTTTTTTCCGTTAGCAAAACAACCCGAACCTAATTCCGCTGAATAAATAATATCACGCATTATATCATAAATTACTCCGGCAATTATTTCATTATTTTTTTGCAGACCAATGGAAACAGAAAAAATTGGTAATCCGTGTGCAAAATTGGTTGTACCGTCAAGCGGATCAATAACCCACGTAAATTCAGAACTTTTTTCTTCTCTCCCGCTCTCTTCTGCAATTATGGAATGATTAGGATATTTTTTTCTAACATAGTTAAGAATAACTTTTTCCGCAGCTTTATCAATATTAGTAACAATGTTTGAAACATCGGTTTTAAATTCTATTTCCAAATTTTTGCCAAAACCTTCTTTTATTATTTCTCCGGCTTCTTTGGCAATTTTAATTATTTCATTTATCATATATTTCCTGTTTTATTTTATTTAATGATATCTGCTCCAAAAAGCAAGCTATGTATTTTAACTTTCTTAGCAATTTGCAGTAAACTAAACCGTACTTTTACTTGACTCAAGCAAAATACAAATGCAGAATAAACTTACTTATCTTGAATGCACTATAATTATTACGTATTTTATTACATTAGTTTTTTAAAATTATTTAATTAAAACGTATATGGCAAAAAGAAAAAAAGAAAATGAAGACCCTTACGAAGTATTGGAAATTCCCAAAGAACTTCCCGTACTTCCATTAAGAGATAATATAATTTTTCCTTACATGATTTTCCCCGTTCTTGTTGGAAGAGAACAATCAATAAGAGCAGCAAGTTACTCTCTCGATACTTCCAAATATATCTTTCTATCGGCACAGAAAAAGGCAAACTTAGAAGACCCTAAACCGGAAGATATTTATGAAGAAGGTACAATTGCTAAAATAATTCAAATTTTGAAGCTGCCTAATGGTTTAATGAAAATCTTAGTTGATGGAGTTATACAAGGAAAAATAATAAAATATACAGATCGAAAAGAATTTTACGAAGCCGAAGTTGAAATAATTGTTCCTGAAAAGATTGACTCGCAAGAAATGAGTGCCTTAATAAGACAGCTTACAATTCGGTTTAAAGATTATGTAAAAAATAACCGCAATATTCCAGCCGAAGCACTAAGTGCTTACGAAAATATTGATGAACCGGATAGAAAATTATTTTATGTTGCTGCAAATATAAATCAGTCAATTCAAGTAAAACAATCAATCTTGAAAAATGTTTCTTTCAAGGAACAAATCTATCAAGTAATTAAACTCCTCAATTCTGAAGTTGACATATTAAAGGTTGAAAAAGAAATTGAATCTAAAGTTCAAGAAAATATTACAAAAACACAAAGAAAATTTATTATTCAAGAGCAAATAAGAATTTTACAAGACGAATTGGGTAAAGATGAAAGTGATAACGATGAATTTTCTAAATTAAATGAAAAGATTAAAAAAGCAAAAATGCCCCGAGCGGTGAAAGAAAAAGTCAATGAAGAAGTTAATAAACTGAGAAAAACACCGCCAAGCTCACCCGAATCAACAGTAATAAGAAATTATTTGGATTGGTTAATTGATGTACCGTGGCACAAAAAAACAAAAGATAACCTCAATATAGAAAACGTAAAAAAAATTCTCGATGAAGATCATTACGGACTTGATAAACCTAAAGATAGAATTATAGAGCATATAGCCGTACTGAATTTAGTTAAAGATATGAAAGGTCAAATTCTTTGTTTTGTTGGTCCGCCCGGAGTTGGTAAAACTTCACTCGGTAAATCAATAGCCAGAGCGTTAAATAGAAAATTTGCGAGAATTAGTTTAGGCGGCGTTCGCGATGAAGCTGAAATAAGAGGACATAGAAGAACTTACATTGGTTCCATGCCCGGAAAAATTATTCAATCAATGAAAAAAGCCGGAACTGTAAATCCTGTTCTACTCTTAGACGAGATTGATAAAATGAGTATGGATTTTAGAGGCGATCCTTCATCTGCTATGCTGGAAGTTTTAGATCCAGAACAAAATCACAATTTTACGGATCATTATCTTGATGTTGAATATGATTTATCGAAAGTGTTTTTTATAACAACAGCAAATGTACGTTATAATATTCCGCTTCCTTTGCAAGATAGGATGGAAATAATTGAACTACCCGGCTATCTTGAACATGAAAAAATTGAAATAGCCAAAAGACACATAATTCCTAAACAGTTAAAAATACACGGACTCGAAAAACTAGGTGTTCAGATAGATGATAAAGCAATTAATAAAATAATTATAGAATACACCAAAGAAGCAGGCGTAAGAAATCTTGAAAGAGAAATTTCTTCAGTTTTCCGAAAAACTGCTAAGGATATTGTTGTTAACAGAGCTAAGAAAAATTATACGAAAAAAAATAATTTTATTGTTGATCAAAATAAAATTGAAAAATATCTTGGTGTACCAAGATTCAGAAAACAAAAATCTAAAAGAGAAGCAAAAGTCGGCAGCGTAACAGGATTGGCTTGGACAAGCGTTGGCGGTGATATTTTAAGTGTTGATGTAACTATTATGACTGGAGCAAGTGGAAGATTTACACTTACCGGACAGCTTGGCAATGTAATGAAAGAATCCGCACAAGCAGCTTTAAGCTATTTACGCTCCAATGCAAAAGAAATAAACATTCCCGTAACTTTTTACAAAGGAAAAGAAATACATATTCATCTGCCCGAAGGAGCAATTCCAAAAGATGGTCCTTCTGCCGGCATTACTATGACTATGGCAATGTATTCGGCAATTAGTAAAAAAGAAGCTCGAGGCGATGTTGCAATGACGGGCGAAATTACTCTGCGAGGAGAAGTTTTAGCAATTGGCGGACTTAATGAAAAGCTTCTTGCAGCAAAAAGAAACGGTATAAAAATCGTAGTTATTCCTAAAGATAACGAAAAGGATTTATCGGAAATTAAAGATGCAGTAAAAGAAGGATTAAAAATAATTCCCGTAGAAAATATTAAAGAAGTAATTCCAATTCTTTTTAAGAAGGAAAGAAAAAAGAGAGTCAATAAAAAATAATGACTTCTTTGGAGAAAAATCAAAATTACAATTTGCTAACAAAACAGATAGAAGTATTGCTCGATGCAAAGTTACCTTTGCTGACAAATCTTTCAAATTCTGTTGCAGCAATTAATCAGAGTTTTTCTCAAGTAAGTTGGGTAGGATTTTATCTCAGAAAAAATAATTATCTTTATCTTGGACCTTTTCAAGGAAATGTAGCCTGCACAAAAATTGAAATTGGCAAAGGAGTTTGTGGAACTTCCTTACTAAAAAAAGAAACAATAATTGTAGAAAATGTAAATCAATTTCCCGGACATATCGCATGCGATGTTGAATCTAAATCGGAAATTGTTATACCTATAATCAAGAATAATTATGTTTACGGAGTGCTTGATTTAGATAGTAAAGAGATTGGAACTTTTGATGAAACTGATAGAATTTGGTTGGAGAAGTTTTGTGATTCTTTAAAGAAAATAATTATTGAAGAAAAAATTAAAAATTTAACAGAGTAATATGGCTTTTATAGTAACAGCAAGAAAATGGCGACCACAATTATTTGAAGAAGTGGTAGGACAACAACATATTTCTACAACACTCAAAAATGCAATTGCCAATAACAGGGTTGGACATGCCTATATATTTGCAGGTCCGCGTGGAGTAGGAAAAACAACAACCGCACGTATTTTGGCAAAACGCTTAAACTGCTTATCACCAAACGGAGGTGAACCTTGCAACGAATGTTCATCTTGTAAAAATTTCCTTAAAATGCAATCACTGGATATTATAGAAATTGACGGAGCTTCCAATAGAAGAATTGATGAAATAAGGACATTACGTGAATCCGTAAAATATGCACCAACTACAGGAAACTATAAAGTTTATATAATAGACGAAGTTCATATGCTTACAACGGAATCATTCAATGCACTATTAAAGACTCTCGAGGAACCGCCCGAACATACAATTTTTATTTTTGCTACCACCGATATTCATAAAGTTCCGCTTACAATTATTTCGAGATGCCAGCGTTTTGATTTCCGAAGAATTGAAATTAAAGAAATAATTAATCTTTTAAGTAAAATTGCCAAAGCGGAAAACATTTCCATTGATGAAGAGTCATTATTACTGATTGCCAAAAAAGCCGATGGAGCTTTAAGAGATGCGGAAAGTATTTTTGATCAAGTTGTCTCTTTCTGCGGAAATAAAGTTGATATCGATTTATTAAAAAAAATGCTTAACATAATAAGCGATGAATTATATTTTGAAATATCTGATGCGGTTTTAAGCAAAAACTTTAAAGCAGGATTCACAGTATCTGAAAATATTTATAAGAACGGTTGGAATTTTCTTGATTTTATAGATGGGTTAATTGAACATTTCAGAAATATAAGTACAGTAATAATAACAGATAGTACTGATTTTATTGAAGCATCTGATTCTCTTAAAAAACGATATTATGAATATGCCGATAAATTTGATGAAGGAGATATTTTAAGAATATTATCATTTTTGAATAAAACCCAAACAGAACTTAAAATTTCTCAAAATCAAAAATTAAAAATTGAAATTTCCCTAACACATTTAATTGGATTTGAAAAAACTTCTACCATAACAAATTTATTAAATAATTTGGATAACATAGAATCCGTTAAAAAAAAAACTAAAATAATAAATTCAGAAGAAGATAAAAAAAAAAGTGAAGGAAAATTAGAATTTAAGATTGATTACAATCTACCAACACCTAAAAAAAGTGATAATAATTCTGAAAAAACTGAAGAAAAAAATAATACTCAAGAAGTAAAAGTTTTAAGTATTGCTGACATAAAAGGAATATGGAAAAATTTTTCTAACATTGTTACAGAAAAAAAATTCACATTGGGTCCGCTTCTTTTGCACACACAACCTATAGAAATAAAAAATGATAATTTAATTATTGGTGTTGCTAACCAAGATGATATTCCCATTCTAGAAAATTCAACTGATTTACTTTCTAAACACTTTGAACAACTAACAAAAAACAGATTAAAATTTCAATTTAATTTTGAAGAATCACTCACTACAAATTCAGAAAAAATTATTTCCAAAGAAGATGAAGATTTAAGTAAAAAATATCCTTTAATAAAAGATATAATCAATGAACTGGGCGGAAGAGAAATTTAAAAAATTTTAATATTAAACTTGATGATTTTCACATCAACTCGTGCTAAGTTAAAATCAATACATCTTAAATTTTCATTTAGCTTACTTAATTACAATCATCTTTTTAGTTTTCACAAAGTTACCCGCTTGCAAACGATAAAAATAAACTCCGCTGCTCAATCCTGTTGAAGAAAAAGAAACTGTATGTATTCCCTCTCCATATTTGCCTTGTGCGATTGTAGATATTTCTCTTCCGAGAATATCATAAATCTTTAATGAAACATTAACATTTGTGAATCCTTTGGGAATTGTAAATTCTATTTTTGATTCGGGATTAAAGGGATTAGGATAATTTTGTGCAAGTTGGAAATCATCTGCAATAATTTCAGATTCTTCAATTGATGTTAAAACCAAATCAATATAAATAGAACCATATCTCAAATTGTAATTTTTATCTTTTGGTTCTCTTACTACATTTTGGGAGGAATCTACATAATTGAAATAAAATTGATAATTTGAATCTTTAGTAAGAAAAGGGAGTTGAAGTTGATAAGTTAATCCTGTTTTGGTCATTGGATATTTATTACCACCAACAAAAACCAATTCTACAGAAGTACTATCAACTTTGAGAGTTTTATCAAATATTTTATTTAAGATATAAGTATCATTCACTTTCTTTAAGTTCGGATAAGTAATTGCTCTTATCGCCGAGAGTAATCCGTATCCAACATTATTGTTGGGAGCTTCCGTATTATTGCCACTTTCCAAAAGTATTGTACGAACTTGTTTGTTTGTTAAGTGAGGGTAAGCTGATAGAAGTAACCCTGCTATACCCGCAACAATCGGCTCTGAGAAAGATGTTCCGTTACCGTAGCTATAATCAATCTTAGAAGATGCGGAAGCATGTTTTACGTTAACTCCCATTGCCGTTAATTGAGGTTTTATTCTACCATCATATGTTGGTCCCCTGCTGCTAAAAGCTGCAAGATTATTATCAGAATTTACCGCACCAACGGCAATCACATTTTTACCATCTGCCGGTGCAAGAATATATTTCCAAGATTTATTCCCTTCATTTCCTGCGGAATTTAGAACAACAATTCCTTTACTAAATGCTATTTCAGCGGCTTTTGTAACTATTGTGGTTTTGCCGTCCATATTTTCATAAGTGTAGGAACTTTCACCTTCATCAAATTCATTGTAGCCGAGAGAAGCAGAAACAACATCAACACCTATTGAGTCCATCCATTCTAAAGCTGCTGCAAAATTATCTTGCTCGGTGTGTGTTTCTGTAGGAATGTATTCGGTTTTTGCTAATAAATATTTTGAGTTAAAAGCCGGACCAATTAATTTTCCTTCATCAAAACCTGCAATTATTGAAAATACACTTGTACCATGATTATGTTGATCAGCATCATCATTACTTTCGTTGGCAGTAACTTTATCTTTGAAAACAAAATCATACTCTGCAATTACATCTCGTTGATTTAAACATGTTTTATTTTGCCAATCAAAACCTGAATCTAAAAGACCGATAATAATATTCTTACCTGTAATACCAAGATTATGAACCTTGGGAATTTGCGATAGTTCATTTTGAGTTATGGAAGTTCCATAATCATATTTATTTTCTATTTTCGTAGTTGATTTTTGCAATATTTTATGCAAAGAATTTTTTGTTTTTATTGGTTTGGTCCGCTTCGCCTTTTTAATTTTTTCTATTTTTTCAATAAAATTTTGTTTGAGAAGAAATTCGATTTGTTTGTTATCAAGATAAGCACTTGCAGCATTAAACCATTTTAATTTGTGGATAATTTTTATTTTATTATCACTTAAAATTTCTAAATATTTTTCTAAAATCGGTAAATCTTGGAATGTAAAATAATTTTCGCTGGAACTTTTCTTTCTGCGTTCAATACTTCTTTTTGAAAGAGTTTTTTTTGCAACAATTTCTTTATCGGCATTTTTTGATAAAACCTTTTCAGTATTAATTCCTTTGTCCTTGAAGTAAATTAAATATTTTTCTTGAGAGAAAACTAAAGTTGTAAAAAATAGTAAAAAAATTAAAATTCTTTTCATGGTTTTATCCTATACCTAGTGCACTAATTTTGCTATTCTGTTGAATCTTGTAGAACCGAGCAATCTGAAAAAATCACTAAACGGGATAGACGGATTCCATGACCAATAAATCATTAACGCTTTACCAATTATATTCTCTCTCGGTACAAATCCCCAATAGCGACTGTCGGCACTATCATCTCTATTATCTCCCATTGCAAAATAATAATCTTGCGGAATTTTAAAAGTTTCGGATAATTTACCATTTATATATACTTGATTATTTTTCAGTTCAACAACATTTTTTCCGTAAGTTCTATTTATTATGGCTCTATAAATTTCTATGTTCTGCGGAGTTAATGTTACAACATCACCTTTCTTAGGAATTACCAGAGGTCCATATTGATCTTTATTCCAACCGCTACCTTTCGGAAAAATATCAGGTCTTGTATAAGATTTGGGTTTTATGTTTGGATCTAAGTATTGTATATGGGTTGGTCTCCTAAGTTGTTTTCCATTTATATAGACCACTTTATTCTTAATCTCTAAGGTATCACCCGGTTCACCGACACATCTTTTTACATAATTCATAATTTCTTTTGATTTTAATTCATCTCTATCGCCCGGATATTCAAAAACGAAAATATCACCTTTTTCAGGTTCAGCTAAAGCAGGTAGAGTAAAATACGGCAGTTCAATATTTGTAAATGGAATATTTCTCGGTGAAGAAGAACCATAAATAAATTTATTTACAAAAAGGAAATCACCTACGTGAATTGTTTTTTCCATAGAGCCTGTAGGAACTCTTGAAGTTTCAATTAAAAAAGCTTTTATTAAAAAAGCTGCAATAGCTGCAAAGAGGAGATTTTTCCAAAAATCTAAAAATTTCTTTAAGGGTGTTCTCTGCATTTTTTTTATTTCTTTTTCTTTCTTCTTCTTTTCTCTGGAACTATTCATTACCTTCCTAAATTTTTAAAAATCTTATTTACTTATAAACTTTTAACTCGTTTTGGTTTCATAATTGTATGGAAAACTAAATTGTGATAAAACAATGTTTTGATATGCTGTTTGATATAAAATTTACTTTTGTTTCTAACAATAATCATTTTTCAAGAGTTTCTAATATTTACTCATCTAATTGTAAAACTGCAAGGAATGCTTCTTGCGGAATTTCAACATTACCTACCTGTTTCATTCTTCGTTTACCTTCTTTTTGTTTTTCAAGAAGTTTTCGTTTTCTGGTAATATCTCCACCGTAACATTTTGCTAATACATTTTTTCTCAAAGCTTTAATATTTGTACGCGATATAACTTTATTTCCTATTGCAGCTTGAACAGCAATTTCGAACATTTGTCTGGGGATAAGTTCTTTTAATTTAGAGCAAACTTTTCTGCCCCAATCGTATGCTTTATCTTTATGTACAATAATTGAAAGAGCATCAACTTTATCGCCATTCAGCATTATATCGAGCTTAACAAGTTCGGAAACCTTATAACCGATAAATTCATAATCGAATGAAGCATAACCTCTTGAAGTTGATTTTAGTTTATCATAAAAATCAAAAATAATTTCTGATAGAGGAAATTCAAATTCAACATCTGCTCTTGTAGGATCGATGTAAGTAGTATTTTTATAAATTCCTCTCTTATCCATTGCGAGTTTCATAATATTGCCCATAAATTCGCTGGGAACAACAATTTGAGCTTTGATAAAAGGTTCTTCCACTCTATCCAAATCACCAACGCTTGGTAGATCAGCAGGATTATCAACTACTATTTTTTCTCCGGATTTTAAGTAAGCAAAATATTCAACGTTAGGAAGTGTTGTAACAATATTTTGGTTGTACTCTCGTTCCAACCTTTCTTGAATAATTTCCATATGAAGCATACCAAGGAATCCGCATCGAAAACCAAATCCTAGTGCTGCAGAAGTTTCCGGAATGAAAACTAATGAAGCATCGTTAAGCTGCAATTTTTCAATTGCGTCTCTTAAATCTTCGTAGTCATCTGAATCTGATGGATAAAGTCCACTATAAACCATCGGCTTAATTTCTTGATAACCAGGTAAGGGATTTTCTGCACCTTTTTTGGCAAGCGTAATTGTATCGCCGACTTTTGTATCGTGTACATCTTTAATATTGGCAATTATGTAGCCAACATCACCTGTTAAAAGTTCACTTTGTTTCTCTCTTTTTAATCCCAATACACCTATTTCTTCTGCTTGTTGTATTTCCTTATTAGCAAAAAATTTTACTTGGTCTTTTGTCTTTAATACACCATTAACTATTCTTATATATGCAATAGCCCCTCGGTATGGATCAAAAACCGAGTCAAAAATCAAAGCTTGGAGGGGAGCTTCAGGGTCTCCTTTTGGAGAAGGAATTTTATTAATAATTGCATCTAAAATTTCATTAAAGCCTATTCTTTCTTTTGCACTTGCTTGTATTATTTCATCTTCACCACAACCAATCAAATCAATTATTTGTGATGTAACTACGTCAATTCTTGCACTTGGAAGATCAATTTTATTTATAATCGGAATTATTTCTAAACCTGCTTCAATAGCAAGATAAACGTTACTTATTGTTTGTGCTTCAACTCCTTGCGAGGCATCTACAACAAGCAAAGCCCCTTCGCAGGCAGCCAATGAACGGGAAACCTCGTAAGAGAAATCAACATGTCCCGGTGTATCAATAAGATTTAAGTTATAAGTTTGATTATCAGTATGCTTATATTTCATCTTAATTGCATGGGATTTTATTGTTATTCCCCTTTCTCGTTCCAACTCCATATCATCTAACAATTGTGCTTTAGCTTCTCTTTCCGAAACTGTTTGTGTAACTTCGAGGAGCATATCGGCTATTGTAGATTTACCGTGATCTATGTGTGCAACTATACAAAAATTTCTTATATTCTTCATTTTTCTAATTTATTTAAGCTTAGAAATATAGCTATTGGAAGTTGAAAAGTCAAAAGGGTTACCTGCTTCTTTACCAGACAAGCTCTTTAACTTTTTACATTTTTCTTATTATGTTTGCCCTTTACGTTTGTACACTGCAAATCAAAAACACAGAAAAAAGTTAAAAAATTTCTTTGCCTATTTTACACTTTGAGCATTGGTTTCGGGAACAATAGTTTTTATAAAGTTCCAACATTCCCTGCACATAGATTGTCTGACGATTCAACCCTTTGATAATTAATTGTTTTGAAACTTCTCTAACAATTTTATTATCCAACTTTTGCTTATATGAGTTATAAACAATAATAGTCTTTTTTGACATTTCTCGATTACCGAAAATATCGAAATAAACAGAAAGATAAGGTAAAATAATATTTATGAAAATTTCATCTGCTCGGCTTAAACCTATAAGATAATTTATTTTATTTTTACTTTGCTTTTCAAATACATAATGTTCTTGCCAATAACCATTTGCTTTAATTATAAAAAAAGATCTAACTGTATTTATCAAAATTTTTTCGGAGTCTATTTCAGAAAATTTTTGAATTATGTTGCTTATGAGATTTTCGTTGATAATTGAATTTATAAGAACTGCTCCACCGGCTAATCTTATGGTAGGAAAATTTTGAGGTCTCTGCCCTAAAAATTGCCAATCCGTTTCATCAAACTTTACTCCATCATATTTATTTATTGGCGAATTCCAAATTTCAATTAAGTCCTCCGAATAATCCGATAGCTTTTTATTTTCGTTTTTTTCGGGTAGTAAACCTGATATAGCAAAGAGCGAAGCTTCAATTTTGGTGATCAAATTATCATTATTTTCTAATGATTTAAAATATTCCAAATTAACATTCTGGGCAAACCTTTTCATTATTATTTTATTCTTGGAATATCCCAATGCTTCAAAAAGCAACTCATAAAATAATTGATTCCAAATTTCAGTATCGCTAAAATCATTATGTTCAAATTTTTTCTCGCGGAATTGTTTTGTTAATTCATATCTTATTACCGGTTCTTTAATTTGTAACTCTGAAATAAAAGTCAATTCTTTCAATCTGTTGAAAATTTTCAAGCATTTTTTTTGAAATCTGTTAAATCCAAGTTCTAACAAAAACTTTCGTTTTATTTCTGCATTTACATTTTCAGCATTTTCATTACATTTTAAGTAAATGGAAGATAATTTTCGTTTATTTTTTTCTAAAATATGAATTCTTAAATTATCGACAGAAATTTTGGACTCAAGAGAGATAGAAAGAATTTTTCTTCCTCCACTTGAATAAACATAAGAAAGTTTTTGCTTATTCCGATAAGCAACATGAAGCACAACTTTATTATAATACTTGTTAATATTATGTCCATGATTTTTCCAATCAGAATAATCATTATCAATTTCTATATCGCCAACATAGGTAAATTTGCCTATTTTAATTTTTGCATCTTTAAAGTCTGGACCCGCTTCATCACTATTATAATTACCTGGCTCAATTACAGTAACAAAATCGTTACTAAAAGTAGTAAGCTCTTCAAGAAAATCTTGTTCAGCCCAAATACGATGCAGTTGTTTTTCATCAATTTTATTTTTTAGAGACATAAAAAATTATTACAAGACAATCATACTATAACTTATAATAAATTTGCTACGATCTTATTTAACTCTGTCAGTCTTTCACTTATTTTATTTTCAAAATCTACCGAATCGTTATAGTAAATTAGTCCGCGACTTATATTTATTATAAAGTTTCTTTTATTATTACCCTTAAAAATTGATACAACATCTTCAAGACTTCCACCTTGTGCACCAACACCTGGCAAGAGAATAGGCATGTCATTAAAATTTTGAATATTTAATTTTAATTCTTCAGGATTTGTGGCTCCGAATACAAGTCCAAGATTATTATTTTTATTCCACTGATTTGTTTTATTAATAACTTCTTGGTAAACAAAATTATTATCATTTAATTTAAGTTTTTCAAAATCATTAGCACCTTTATTGGATGTTAAACCGAGTATAAAATTAATTTTGCTTTCGTAATCTAAAAAAGGTTCAACGGAATCATATCCCATGTATGGATGAAGAGTAATAGAATCGCATTTAAAGTAATCATAAATTGCTTGAGCATACATTTGCGATGTATTACCGATATCTCCTCTTTTGGCATCAGCAATAATTAAAACATCATTTGGGATATACTCAATTGTTTTTTCTAAAGTCTTGTAACCTTCAATTCCGGAACATTCATAAAAAGCAAAATTAATTTTGAAAGCAGCAGCTTGTTCAGCAGTTGAATCAATAATTCTTTTGTTAAATTCTAGAATCGGATTTTCTGAAGTTTTCAAATGTTTTGGGATTTTATTTATATCGCTATCCAAACCGACACATATATGAAGATTATTATCAATTTTATGTTTTAATTTTTCTTGAGCAGTCATAATTTAGATTTGTTGTCTCCTATTTTTATAAAAATTTAATGAAACCCCTAATAATATCATATTTACAATTAAAGAGCTGCCACCGTAGCTCATAAAAGGAAGCGGCAAACCTATCACCGGAGCAACACCAAGATTCATACCTACATTAATTGTAAAATGCGTAATAATTAACGCTGCGGTACCCATTACCACCATACTCCCGAATTTATTTTTTGTATGAGTTGCAATATAAATCAATCTGCCTATAAGAATCAAAAAGAATGTAACAATCAAAACACTGCCTATAAAGCCAAATTCTTCTCCAATTACACAAAATATAAAATCCGTCCATTGTTCAGGAATAAATCTTAATTGGGTTTGATTACCTTGCAAAAAACCTTTACCAAATAATCCACCACTGCCAATTGCAACCTTGGTTTGAAGAATATTATAGCCTGCTCCTAGCGGATCAGCCATAGGGTTAACGAAAGTTTCAATTCTTTTTTGTTGATGAGGTTTTAAAAAATGCAATCCATAATCAAACAGATATGCAGCAGAGAGATTTAACATCACGATTGCGGTATTAACAAAAAGATTTTTTTTGAAATAAAAAAGTAAAAGAATAATAATTATCATAGAAATTATAAATGCAGCGGTACCAAACAGAGATGCAAAAACAACAAATATCGGAGAAAGGATAAAGAAAAACCAAAACAAATCCACACCGCTCCAAAAAAGAATTACAATGGTAATTAATACATAAACAATAGCTGTACCTAAATCCGGCTCTAAAAGAATTAATATTATAGGGATTAAGCTATAAATAAAAAGTAAAAATAAATCCTTAGGATTATTAGGATTTTTTTGCTGAGGTGTTAAAAAATGTGCAAGGAAAAAGATAAATCCTATTTTTGCAAACTCAGATGGTTGAAAACCGAAACCTCCAAAACTAATCCAACTCTTTGCTCCGTAAACTGTTTTCCCAAGAAACAGTACACTAAGTAATAGCAATATTGAAAAGAAATATGCCGGAACAGCAATTAGTCTGTAATTTTTATAAGGAATATAATATGCAACAAAAAAAAGAATAAGACTGATTACTGCAAAATAAGCTTGTTTATTAAAGTTACCTTGTGCAGTCGGATGATTATGAGTAGCACTATAAATTGCCATTAATCCGAAACCAATTAAAACAAGAACAGAGATAAAAATAGTAAACTCAAATCTATCCGATACTTTTTTAATTTGTTCCATTATTACTTTTCTCCTGAAGCAAGAATTAAATCATCATCTTCTTCCGAATTTTTAAGATAAGTTTCAATAACTTTTTGAGCAATTGGAGCAGCATAAGTACTTCCGAAACCTACATTTTCTACAATAACTGCTACAGCAATTTTAGGATTATCGTAAGGAGCAAAAGCAATAAATAAAGCATGATCTTTCCCGTGAGGATTTTGTGATGTCCCTGTTTTACCTGCAATTTTTAATTCGGGTATTTTCAAACGTTTTGCCGTGCCATTATCACCATGCACAACATCATACATACCTTTACGTACTATATCAAAATTCCTTTCGGAAATGGGAACAATTACATCATCAAATCGAAATGGATGAAAAACGCCTGTGTTACCTTCCAAATAACCTTTACCGATATGGGGAACTTTAGTTTTTCCTTTGTTAGCGAGCAAAGCTGCATATTGTGCAAGTTGTAATGTTGTTACACTTATTTCGCCCTGCCCTATACCAAGACTTATCAAATAACCTTTTGTCCATTTCCCTTTACCGTAAATTCTATCGTAATAAGAAGAATTGGGAGCAATACCTTTGGAATCATCTAATAAATCAAAATTTGTATGTTTTCCAAAACCAAACATTGTAAGATATTTATGGAGCCTTTCTAACCCGATATCCAAAATGAGTTTATAATAAAAAGTATTGCAAGATTGTTCAATAGCTTTATTTACATTAGTTATATTATGATAGCCATGACACTTAAAGAATCTATTGCCAAATTGGAAACCGCCTTTACAATCTACACTTGTATAAGGAGAAATAAGTTTTTCTTCTAATCCAATGAGAGAAAAAAGCATTTTGAAAGTAGATCCGGGCGGATAAATAGCCTGCGAAGCTCTGTCAAATAAAGGTTTATCGGGATTTGAACGAAGTTCATTTAGCTTTTCACTTGATGTTACAGAAGCGAAATCTTCCAAATTATAATCCGGTGCACTTAGATATGCTAAAATTTCACCGGTACTCGGTTCAATTGCAACAAGCGATCCTGTGTAATTTTCAAATTCTTTTTCGGCCGCTTTCTGAGTTTCAGCATCAATAGTTAAAACTAAATCTTTTCCTTTAGTAGCTTCAACATCATTTACACCTTCAAGATATTTACCGATAGTTTTTCTGCGGGAATCAACAAGAATAAATTCAGATCCTTTTTTACCTTTAAGATATGTTTCATAAACTTTTTCTATACCTTTTATCCCAATAAAATCACCAAGTTCATATTCATCTTTATTTTTTTTTAGTTGTTTAGAATTTATTTCTCGTAAATAACCAAATATATGAGAACCCTTTACATCAAAAGAATAATCACGCTGTAGATCAACAGTAATATTTATTCCTTTAAGTTTTTCGTTATTTTCTTCTAACCAAGCCATTTCTTCAAATTCAACATTGCGTTTAATAACCCGAGGTAAGTATTTGGAATAACCTCTGTTTTTAAACAGAATATTCTTAATTGAATTATCAGTTAAATTCAATTTTTGTTCTACCAAGTTCTCGTATGTTGTGTCGTAAATTGCAGGTATTATCTGCATTGTGTAAGAAGGTTTATTACTTACAAGAATTTTGTAATTCCTATCAAAAAAAATTCCTCTTGGTGCTTTTTGAACTATTTTTTTTATGGAGTTATTTTCGGATTTTGTTGAATAAGACTTATTTTCTATAATCTGCATTTTAACAAGTTCTCCGAAAAAAACTATACCTATAACTACTATAAAAAAAATAATTATATTTTTTCTTAAATTAGATCCGAAAATTACATCACCCAAAACTTTTATTCCTTTGATTAAATATTACAATCGGCAGTACAAACAGAGCTGTATAAAGTCCAGGTAAAATTCCTTGTTCAACAATTAAATGAGCTACGGTAAGTTTTATTTCAGAGGATATTATCAATAAATAGAAAAAAGAATTTACAGTAGCTGCTATAAAAACAACCAATAACAAATACATTGTTGATAAGTTTTGATCAACTTTATTTTCATTGAAAAAATAACCTGTTATAAAACCACTTATTGTTTTTGCAAACATTGCACTTCCTAAAATTCCTCCGGAAATTAAATCAAATGTTAACCCGGCTATTGCGCCGTAAATTGTACCGTTGAATTGTCCGTACTTTAAAGCAAAAATTACTACAAGTATTAACACAAGATCAGGAGTAATTGTTCCAATTGCAAGAAGTGGAATAACTGATACTTGAATTATCGCCAGCATCAATAGTAATACGGCAAATATAATTATTTCATTTATCTTGGGTTTAATCATTTAATAAGTTATGCTCAAGTTTAGTTAATTCTTTTTTATTTTTGGATTGCAGTACAATTACATTGCGTAAATTAGTAATATTTGCAAAAGGTTTAACAATCAAATTACTTAGAACTCCTGATAAAGTTGTTTCCTTTTCTATTACAATACCAATGGGAATTGAAGGTGGCAATATAGAACTGATTTCGGAAACTACAATTCTATCACCAATTTGAACATCGTAAGTTGTAGGAACATTTTTTATCACCAAATTTTTTCCGTCCCAATTTAAGATACCGTCCACATTACTTCTTTGATCTTTAACAACAACTTTAAATAAACTATTTTCGTATGTTCTAACAGATGCATAATTATTGGATACTTCCAGAACTATTCCAACCAAACCTTTATCTGCAATGATAGGCATGCCGGTTTCAACGGAATCGCTTTTCCCTTTTGAAATTATAAAATATCCGTTTATTTTGGATACAAGACGAGAAACTATTTTAGCAGTAATCAGATTATAATTTGTTGAATCTCTAAATTTAAGATAATTATTTAAGTTATTATTTTCTAATGCAAAATTTCTAAACTTATTTACTTCCAGCATTAATTCGGCATTTCTTTTTTCAAGGCTCTCAATATACTCTGTATCTTTAAACAAAGATGAAAAATTTGTAACAGATGAATTAATTGCAGCAAAAATGCCCAGTGAATATAATCTTATATTCCTTACTTTTAGATTTTGATTGAAAGTTATAAGAATAAGACTTAAAATAACAAAAAAAACTAAAACAAAATATTCTTTATTCTTTAATAAAAAATATCTTATATAACGAAACATTAGTAACTTCTTTTACGAATAAAAACTTGAGAAAATTTATTCATATTTTCAATTGCTTTACCTGCTCCGTTTACCACTGCTGTTAAAGGATTTTCTGCAATGTGAACAGGAAGACTTGTTTCCATTTTAATTCTTTGGTCTAAACCTTTTAACAAAGCTCCACCGCCTGTTATTATAAGACCTCTATCTAAAATATCTGCTGATAGTTCAGGTGGTGTTCTTTCAAGAGTCTGCTTTACGCCTTCAACAATTTGAGTAATATTTTCGTTCAACGCATCTCTTATTTCTACTGAACTTACTTCAACTGTTTTAGGAATTCCACCGACAAGGTCTCTTCCTTTAACTTCGATTGTAATTTCTTCTTCTAACGGAACAGCCGAACCGACTTCGCACTTAATTGTTTCTCCGGTTCTTTCACCAATAAGCAGATTGTAGTTCTTCTTAAAAAATTGTATAATTGCATTATTCATTTCATCACCGGCAACTCTTAATGATTCTTCGTTCACAATTCCGTATAAAGCAATTATAGCAATCTCAGTTGTTCCACCGCCGATATCCAAGATCATATTACCAACTGGAGCACTAACATCAATCCCAACACCAATTGCAGCAGCCATTGGTTCGGCAATTAAGTGAACCTCTTTAGCACCCGCATGCTCGGCACTATCTCTTACGGCTCTCTTTTCAACTTCCGTAACTCCGCTGGGAACAGCTACAACAACTCTTCTACTGGAAAATGCACCGCGATTTACTTTTTTAATAAATGCTCTAATCATTCCTTCGGCAATTTCAAAATCAGCAATAACACCATCTCGCATTGGTCTGGAAACTCTTATTTGCTTATGTTCCCTACCCTGCATTTCTTTTGCTTTATTTCCAAGTGCAATTATTTTTTTTGTATTTCTATCGAATGCAACTATTGACGGTTCATTAAGTACAATTCCTTTACCTTTAAGGTAAATAACCGTATTAGCCGTACCAAGATCAATTGCTATATCGGTTGATAAAAAATCTAAAAATCCCATATTTCCCCTTAATGTTTAAAATTTCTGATACCGGTAAATATCATAGAGATATTTTTTTTATTTGCAGCTTCAATAACTTCATCATCCCTTACAGAACCACCAGGCTGAACAATGGATGTTATTCCACTATCGGCAATTTCTTCTACACCATCAGCAAACGGAAAAAACGCATCGGAAGCAGCGACTGAATTAGTTAAATCATGTCCGTGTTGTTTGGCTTTACTTACTGCAATTCTTGATGAATCAATACGGGACATTTGTCCTGCACCAACACCAATAACTTTTTTATCTTTGCAAAGAACAATTGCATTAGATTTTATATGTTTGCAGATGGTCCAAGCAAATTTTAAGTTATCTAATTCATCATCGGTAACTTTTTTATTTGTTACAACTTTGTAATTGTCAGGAAAAACTGAATTATCAGCTTCTTGCGAAATTATTCCGCCTGCAATTTTTTTAATCTGTATCTTAGAATCGGTATCTTTTTTAATCTTTTGAATAATTCTTCTATTCTTCTTTTTTCTTAAAACTTCCAGTGCACCTCTAGAAAAAGCAGGTGCAACAATAACTTCAGTAAAAATTTCATTAAGCTTTTTAGCTGTTTCAGTATTAAGCTCACAATTAAAAGCTACAATTCCTCCAAAGGCAGAAACCGGATCACCCGAAAGTGCCTTTTCGTAAGCCTCCAAAACATTGTTTCCAATTGCAGTTCCGCAAGGATTGGTGTGCTTTATAATTGCACATGCTATTTCGGTAAATTCTTCTACAATTTCGTTAGCTGCAACAAGATCAATTATGTTGTTATACGATAATTCTTTACCATGCAAAAGTTTGAAGTAATCATAAAAGTTACCGTACAAAAAAGCTTTTTGATGAGGATTTTCACCATATCGTAATTCATTCTGTAATTCGTAATTAATTCTTACGGTTTTATTTTTATTTAATAAATCTTTTTCAAAGTAATCAGCTATAAGTCTATCGTAATTTGCCGTATGCGAATATGCTTCGGCTGCAAGTTGTAGATTATAATTTTCATCAATTTTATTTTCGCTTAATGCTTTAAGGAAATCATTGTACTGCTCAGGATTTGTAAGAACTGAAGAGTGTTTATAATTTTTAGCTGCGGCACGTATTAAAGAAGGTCCACCAATATCTATATTTTCAATTTTAGTTTGATTATCAACATCTTCTTTTACAACAACTTCAGCAAACGGATAAAGATTAACACAAACAATATCAATTGGTGATATTTTATTGTTGTTTGCCTCAAGAATATCGTTTTTATTATTTCTTCTAAAAAGTATTCCCCCAAAAACTTTGGGATGAAGTGTTTTAACTCTTCCAGAAAATATTTCCGGAAAGTTTGTATAATTTGAAATTTCTATTGTATCGATTCCTGCATCAATAAGTACTTTAGAAGTATTTCCAGTCGCTAAAATACTATAATTATTTTCAATCAGCCCTTTAGCAAATTGAACAATATTAGTTTTATTCGATACACTAAGTAATGCAAATTTTTTCAATTAAAACCTCAAATAACAATAACTCTATTTTTTATTATTATTATTTTATTTTCTACAAATTTTTTAACAACTTTCGGCAGCAAGTTATGTTCAATTTTCAAGACCTTTTCAGCAATCTCTTCCGGTGATGCAACATCAGAAATATCTACTGCTTCTTGAGCAATAATAATTCCGTTATCATAAACTTCATCAACAAAATGAATAGTTGCTCCGCTTACTTTACAAGCTGCCTCAAATACAGCTTTGTGAACATGGCTGCCATACATTCCTTTGCCTCCAAATGAAGGAAGCAACGCTGGATGTATATTAATTATTTTTTGTTTAAACTTGTTAACAAAAGCTTCGGATATTTTTTTTAAAAAACCAGCAAGTACAATTAAATCTATATTTTCTTTTTGGAAAATTTTTGCCAGTTGGTCAAAATCCCAAAACTCATTGCCTTGCGATTTATCACCAAGCAAGTAAGTTTTTATTTTTTTTTCTTTTGCAAAATCTATGGCTTTACAACTTTTATTATTACTAACAACTCCCAAAATTTCTGCTTTTATAATTCCTGCTTCAATTTGTGAATAAATTGCTTTAAAGTTTGAGCCTCTGCCCGAAACAAATACTATTATCTTAAACATTAACTTTATTTAAACTAAACATTAAATTTATTTATTAATTATTAAACAATCAATTTAAGATTAATTTTGAGTATAGCTTAATTATTTTTCTTCTTCAACTTTTTTAACTTTTTCTTTAGACCATTGATGTACGAAGCAATTAAATTCTTCTTCTGATAATCATTACTACTTTCAGCTAATTCTAGCAACTCTTCTGTTTTTTCCAAATCTTTTTTAATATAATATAATTTTGCCTTTAGAAAATAACTCATAGGTTCTATCCAATTATCCGTATCAAGTTCCAAACTGTCATTTTTCACCAACAACTTTTCCGCTTCTATAAATTTATCCACTTCAATAAGTGAAGCCGCTTTGTATAGATTTATTTCAATATTATTTTTCTTTGCTGAAACCGAATCGATGTTATCAACATAATCAAACAATTTTTTATTTTTTCCACTTAGATAATAATTTTGAATTATCAACAGGTCTTTATCAGCTTGCGTAAAACTATTTTTCAAAATCTTGATGCTTTTCTCTTTTGCATAATTATCATCTTCTAAATCTAAGTTTCCGTTAGCTGCACGAAGTAAATATTTTTCAGCTTCACCATAAGAAAGCCTTGAAGAATCAGATAATGTATCATCTAAAAAATAATAACAGTAAGCCGTTCTTAAAGATGCTATCCCTGTATAATCAATTGTTTTTGTAGTTGTAAGAAATCTAAGATAATATTCCAAAGCGTCTTTGTAATTATTATTTCTAAAATTTATATCACCTAATAAAAATAATGAGAAGGAATAGGTTTGTTGAAATTTTTGATGTTTAGTTTTTACAATTTTTTGCAGTTCTATTTCAGCCTTATTTATTTTTTTTGCCTTTATTAGTGTTACAGCTTTTTGGTATTTGAAAAGTATGTTATCGGGATATTTTTTTATCAGCTTTGCAATTATCTTTAATGAGTTGTCATAATCAGCGAGATATTCATCATACAATTTTGCAAGATGAAATTGATATTCAGCCTTATCAACGCCCCCCTTTTTAGCAGCGATTAAAATATTTTGAAAACCTTCCTCTTTATTTGAAGACAAACCACTTAATGATAAAGCCCAATCAAAAAGAGTTGGGACATAACTTAAAGCATATTGAAAAATTCCTATGCCGCCGTATGCTGAATAGAAGTTTTTATCAAGTGCAATAACTTCTTCAAAATATGAAACGGATTTTTTAGTCGCCCAAAATGCATCTAACGTATTCCCGACAGTTCCGTATGCCATTGCTTTGAATTTATAAACACTTGCCAGTAAATAGAGCAATTTTTTATCGATACCTTTTTCGTCTATCAATTCATCTGATTTTTCAATTACGGAATCACAATAACTTAAAAAAGATACATAATCGGAATCGTTTTTACTTCCGAGGAAATACCAAAGATGTGTTTTAGCTAAAAGCTCGTATGCTTTGGGTTCCTTAGAATTTATCGAAATTGCAGAATCAACCAACTCTTTAGCCGAAACAAATTTGAAATTATTCAATTGATGTTCACTTTGCTTAATCAATTTGTTGTATTGGTAAAGTTCTTGTGCTAAAACATTACCGATAAACACAAAAAATGCTACTAAAAAAATTCTCACTTTGTTTCTTTTCCTTTGGAATAAGTAATAGCTGCTTTTATAAAATCCCTAAATAACGGATGTGCATTTGTAGCACGCGATTTTAGTTCCGGATGAAACTGACAACCTAAAAACCAAGGATGATCATCAAGTTCTACCATTTCAACAAGTTCACCATCGGGAGAAAGACCACTAATTATCATTCCTGCATTTTCTATTTGTTCTCTGTACTTGTTGTTCACTTCGTATCTGTGTCTATGTCTCTCTGAAATTTTTTCTTTTCGATAAGCACTTTTCGCTTTTGTTCCTTTTTTAACTATGCAAGGATAAGCACCCAATCTCATTGTTCCGCCTTTTTCCTTAACATTTTTTTGCGAATGCATTATGTGAATTACACTATATTGATTTTTAACAAACTCCGCACTATTTGCTTTTTTAATTCCTAATACATTTCTTGCATATTCTATTACTGCACACTGCATTCCCAGACAAATTCCAAAGAAAGGAATTTTATTTTCTCTTACATATTGAATTGCTATCAACTTTCCTTCAATTCCTCTTTCGCCAAAACCACCGGGAACCAGAACACCATCAATATCTTTAAGCAAGTTTTCAGGTTTGCGTTTCGTAAAATTTTCGGCACTTATATATTTTACATTTACCTTCACATCATTTTCAGCTCCGGCATGAATAAAAGATTCGGAAATACTTTTATAGGCATCAAGATAATCCGTATATTTTCCGCAGACTGCAATATTAACTGCTCCTTGAGGGTTTTTAATTTTATCAACAAAGTTTTTCCATTTTTCAATGTCAATATTTATATCAGGTAATTTTAATTTTTTAAGTACAAGTCTGTCAAAATCCTGTTCAAGTAAATTTAACGGAACTTCATAAATTGTTGAACAATCGTAAGCGGAAATAACCGATTCTGATTGCACACTACAGAATAAACTGATTTTATTTCTTATTTCGTCAGAGATTAAAACCTCAGAACGGCAAACCAAAATGTTCGGTTGGATTCCCAATTCCAATAGTGCTTTTACACCGTGCTGTGTCGGTTTGGTTTTTAGTTCACCTGCAGATTTAATGTAAGGAACTAATGTAACATGAATGTTAATTGCATTCTTTCTGCCGAGTTCAACCATAAGTTGCCGCATTGATTCCATAAAAGGAAGACTTTCGATATCACCGACAGTTCCACCAATTTCCGTAATTACAATATCGTACTTTCTACTTTTAGCAAGTTCGGTCATTCTTTTTTTAATTTCATCGGTAATGTGAGGAATTACCTGAACGGTAGCACCTAAGTAATCTCCTTTTCGCTCTTTGGAAATTACTTCGTGATAAACTTGACCCGTTGTTGTGTTGTTGTCTTTGGACATATTAACATCGAGGAAACGCTCGTAATGTCCGAGGTCTAAATCGGCTTCCGCTCCGTCATCGGTAACGTAAACTTCACCATGCTGAAACGGACTCATAGTTCCGGGATCAACATTTATATACGGATCAAATTTTTGGATTGTAACCGAATAACCTCTTTGCTTTAACAGCAATCCGAGAGATGCAGCAGTAATGCCTTTACCGAGCGAAGAAACAACACCGCCCGTAACAAAGATAAATTTAACTTTCTTTTTTAATTTCATTGGATTTTTTTTGTCTTATGTTAGAAAAAATATAGAATGGCATTAAAGATATAAATTTTTGATTGCTTTTTAAAATTACTTTAGGATTTATTAATTAAGTTTTTGTAATTTTTTGCATAATTATTACTAACTTTAGTAAAAACGTTTAATATTTGGGACTGTAATAAAATCTGTTTTTATTACAGTCATAAAAAAATCATCAAATGAATTCAAAGAAATTTTTCCTATTTACTGCATGCTCCTCTTTGGGACTATATCGCCCTAAAAATGAATTAGGAAATTTCACTTTTTGATTGGAACTATATTTAATTTCATAAGCGTAATAATCACCATTTTGTTTTAATATTAAATCAATTTCCGAACGAGTTTTAGAATGCCAGAAAAATATTTCATCTTTAGTTGCATCAGAATATGATTGTTTTTTTACAAACTCACTAACAATAAAATTTTCCCACAAAGCTCCTTTATCAATTCTATCTTCTATCGGTTGAAAATTATTAATTAAAGCATTCCTTATACCATTATCATAAAAATATATTTCTCTTTACTCAAGTAAATCAATAACGTAAATCCCAAAATGTGAATAATTGCATATTCACTAATTCTTATTTGTTTAGTAAGTATAAGCCTATCTTTCTTCTTGATTTAATTATTGAACTACGAGTTGAAGACGTGCGATTATTTCTTGTTTAAGTTTTAGTAATAATATATCTTTATTCCATAAAAAATTAAATTAAGACAACTTGTTCTAATTATTTGATGATCATATTTGTGCCATGTCGAATTATAATTTAAGATAATGATATATAAAACTATTTTATTTATTTTACTAACTGTTCTCATTATTGCGGGAATATCGTTACCAATTGTTCCAAGTCCATCGGCTTGGTACGAAATTCCTAATATTCCGGGTTTAGAAGAAAAAGCAAAAATAATTTTCTTTCATGTACCGACCGCATGGCTTTCAGTAATTGCTTTTTTAATGGCAATGATTTACGGTATTAAATATTTGAAAAATCAAAATCAGGATGATGATGCAAAATCAAGTGCTGCATTACAACTCGGAATGATTTTTACAATACTTGCAACAGTAACAGGTTCAATTTGGGCTAAGTTTACATGGGGAGCTTTTTGGCATTGGGATCCCAGGGAAACGAGCATTTTTATTTTGTTACTAATTTACGGTTCACTATTTGCCCTTCGCTCTGCAATTGAAAATCCCGATAAAAGAGCAAAGCTTTCTGCAGTTTATTCAATTATTGCGTTCTTAACCGTTCCATTTTTTATTTTTATAATGCCAAGAATAATGACAGGACTACATCCCGGTTCGGCAAACGATGATAATTTAGGTCCGGTTGTTGATTTTAAGATGAATGAAACAATGCAAATAATTTTTTATTTATCATTAATTGCATTTACAATGTTATACTTTTGGATGTGGCGTATAGGATACAAATCAATTATTATTAAAGATAAAGTATTAAAAAAATATATTTAGAGGGAAATTTTTGGAAGGATTATTATCGTTTTTAGAAAATAACTCACTATACATAGTTTTATTTATTGTTTTAACTATTTGGGTGGGATTATTTGTTTATTTGAATAGTTTAGACAAACGTTTGAAAGATATAGAGAAAGAAATCAAGGAATAAATTAAAATGAAAAATAAATATATTTTTGGTGCTTTAATCATTATTGTTTTTATGGGAATAATGGGATATTTATTCACAGAAACCAATATCAGTTACGAAGAAAATTTTGCTAAAATTAAAACATCTTCAAAAACTTTGAAAGCAACAGGAAGTTGGGTAAAAGAAAAAAGCTATCATCTGGATAAAGGAAAAAAACAATTTTCTTTTTTTATGAAAGATTATCTTGGTAACGAAATGGAAGTAATTTATAACGGAACAATACCTAATAATTTTGAATCATCTACATCTGTTGTGGTTACAGGCAAATATCACAATGGACAATTTCACGCAAAAGAGATACTAACAAAATGTCCTTCTAAGTACGAAGAACAATATCAAGCATCTTCCAAAACCAAAACATAAACAGAAAGGAATTTTATGCTCGGTAATATAGTGGTAACAATCGGATTTATATCTGGCTTGTTTACTGTAATTATGTATTTTTATACTTACAAAGGTTACGGAAATACCTTGATTAAAGCCCGAATCGGTTATCATATTACGGCTATAATGTCTATTCTCGCAAGTATTATATTATTTTATGCCGTATTAACTCACCAATATCAATATAATTATGTTTATAGTTATAGTGGCAGCGGACTTTCCACAGGTCTTCTTCTCTCTAGTTTTTGGGGTGGACAAGAAGGCAGTTTTTTACTTTGGGTTTTCTTTACAGCAATCGTAGGAATTATCCTTTTAGATTATACTTCCAAAAGAGGCGATTTAGAACCGAGAGTAATGATGATTTTTACTTTAAGTTTAACCTTTCTTTTACTTTTGGTTACTCCAATCCTCAAAAGTCCGTTTAATTACATTTGGATGGACCCAAGTTTTGTTGATATAAAAAATCTTAACAGTAATTTTTTGTCGTTTCCTTTTATACAAAATTTTATGTTCCAAGATGCTTCACAAGGAAAAACATTCATTAAAATTGATGCTCAACTAAAAGCACTTCTTGCAGCAAGCGGAATAAGCATTAAGGACTTTATTGTTGAAGGGAAAGGACTAAATCCGTTATTGCAAAATTTCTGGATGCAAGTTCATCCTCCGGTACTTTTCCTCGGATTTTCAATGTCAGCAGTTCCGTTTGCTTTTGCAGTTGCCGCATTGCTCAAAAATGATTATAGAGATTGGGTTAAGCAAGCCTTTCCTTGGATGCTTGCAGGAACAATGATTCTTGGTCTTGCCATAATGCTCGGTGGTTATTGGGCTTACGGAATTCTTGGTTGGGGTGGATATTGGGGCTGGGATCCCGTAGAAAACTCCAGTCTTATTCCTTGGCTGATTGGTGTTGGGTCAATCCATACTTTAATAATTCAGAAAAAAACACAAGCCAAAGGTGGTGCCGGCAGATTTGTTAAGACTAACCTTATACTTGCAATGCTTACTTACATTTTTGTTCTTTACAGCACATTTTTAACAAGAAGCGGAATACTCGGAGATTCTTCAGTTCATTCGTTCACCGAACCGGGAATGTTAGTCTATTTAATGCTAGTAATCTTTATGGCTGTATTTCTACTCATTGGACTATTCGGTTTTGCTTACAGATGGAAATATCTTGAAAATGAATTTACCGCCGAAGAAAATCTGCTTTCGAGAGAACTTGCTTTGTTTACAGGTTCCGTTGCTTTAATTGCTTCAGCTATTATTGTTCTTGCCGGAACTTCAGCTCCAATTTTCGGACAAGCAGTAGAGATAAGGTTTTATGATGAATTGAATTTACCCATAGCTATTATTATCGGGTTACTAAACGGATTTAGTCTCTTACTAAAATGGAAATCAAATAAAAATAGCTTTATAATTAAACAATTAATTACTCCTTTAGTAATTTCTATTGCCTTTACTCTGGCAGTTATTTTCTGGGGTGGTGTTTATGATGTAATGTTAATTCTTTTGTCATTATCTTCAATTTTTACGATTGTAATAAACTTCCAAATAGCTTATAAAATTGCCCGAAAAAAAGTTGCAAATCTTGGTGCTTACGTGGCTCATATAGGCATTGCACTATTTTTATTGGGTGTTGTAGCAACCGGAGGCTTCTCTAAACAAGATTCAATTGATTTAGAAAAAGGTAAAACAAAAGATATATTCGGTTACAATTTAACATTCACCGGATATAGCTTAATAGAAAACGGAAAGAAATTTGCGTTCAACATTAAAGTGGAAAAAGGAAATTCCGAAAAAATAATTTCGCCCGTTATGTTTATTGCAAAAATGAATAACAGCTTAATGCGTGAACCGGCAATCTGGACAATGCTTACTAAAGATTTTTATGTAACTCCGGTCAGTTATGACGAAAATGGAAGCGAATCCCAAAGAGCTGGTAAAAGTGTAATTCTTAAAAAAGGAGAAAGTTTCATCTATGAGGGAAATAAAATTACTTTCACAGGCTTCAACTTTCCTCAAAGTGCAATGTCAGCAATGAGAAGCGGAAATGATTTTACTATCGGAGCAAACATTACTGTAGAATCGCAAGATAAAAAAAGCTACGATGTAGAACCTAAAATACAGAATGTTTCAGGGAATAGAGAATTTGTAGCAGAAAAAATTGATGAATTAAATCTCTTGATTAAGGTAAATAACCTTGATGCAAACGGCTCAGTAAGTCTCTTTTTAAGTGATTTAAATAGTGAAAATGAAAATGTTCCAACTGTAAAAAAAGCAGTTCTTTCAATTGAAGCAAGTATTAAACCTTTTATTAATTTAATTTGGACAGGAGTAATTTTTATGGTAATTGGTTTTGTTATTGCAGTTATTAAGAGAACAAAGGAAGCTTAAATAATAACTAATTAGCTCATCACATTATAAAGATTTCTCTTTAATGGTTAGTGAAAAACAGAGTTGAAATTTGTTATTAACAAAACTAAAAGTCTTAAAAAAAATTAGAAAATAAAAAGGGACGGCTTCTTTTAACCGTCCCAAATAAAAGATTATTTATTTTCTTCTTTATCCAAATTTCTTACAGTTGTGTACCAATCACTTGAGTCGGATAATAAACTATTAATTCTATTAACCAATTTATGCGGATCATTCAAAAAGCCTTCAAGTAACAATGATGATTCGTAAAGCTGCTCTGTAACAGTTTTAATATACGCATCATTATTATTTGCTTTGAAAACTTTTAACAAATTCCTAATTAACTTGTGATCTTTGTTTACTTCCATAATTTTTTGTGGGGCATTAGTCATTCCGCCTTGCAGGTTCATAATTTTCTGCATAGTTGATGACATCCCATCAGCAGGATTTACTAAAACAATCGGACTCCCTTTTAATCTCTCGGATTCTTTAACTTCTTTAATTCTATCACCAAGAATATCTTTCATTTTTTTCATTAAACTTGAAAAATGTTTTTTATCCGATTTTGATAATTCCTCAACGACTTCTTTTACATCTTCATCAACATTTTCTATTTTTTTCAATTTTTTAGTATCGGCTTGCTCAACAGATTTGATTTCAAAATCTTTATACTTTCTGATTGCTTCCATTACAAATTCATCCATCGGATCATAAAGATAAAGAACTTCAATTCCTTTACTCTTGAATATTTCTAAATGAGGATCCAATAAAATTGCATCTCTGCTGTTACCAACTACATAATAAATTTCTTTTTGATCTTTTTTCATTCTCTCAACATATTGATCAAAAGAGAACAACTCATTAGCATCTTTTGAAACCGAAGAGTTAAAACGAAGAAGTTTTACAAATTTTTCTTGATTAGGATAATCCATATATCCCATTTTGAAAGTTCTGCCATGCTCTTTCCAGAAATCCATAAACTTATCTTCTTCTTTTTCCGAAAGAGTTTTAAGGTGTGAAAGTATTTGTGAAGTTACACTATTTGCAATTTTCGAAAAAATAATATTTTCTTGCAACGTTTCTCTCGAAATATTCAAAGGTAAATCTTCCGAATCAACAACACCTTTTACAAAACTTAAATATTCAGGTAACAGATCCTTATTTTGATGTTGAATAAGAACACGTCTTACATACAAATCCAAGCCATATTCTTCTCTTCTAAAACCAAACATATCCATATTCTTTTTAGGAATGAACAACAGGCTTGTAAACTGAATTGGCGCATCAACACTTCTGTGAATAGTTGTAAGCGGTTCGTCATTATCATAGGTTAAGAATTTGTAAAACTCAGTATATTGCTCAGGTTTAATACTGGATTTTGGTTCACGCCAAAGTGCAGAAACCGTGTTTACAACCTCTCCCTCAACTTTAATTGGGAAAGTTATAAAACTTGAGTGTTTCTTAACAATTGAATCAAGCCTGTATTTTTCAAGGAACTCATCCATATCATCTTTTAAATGGACTTCTATAACCGTTCCTCTTTTCTTGGGTTCGTTAAGTTCAGAAATTGTATAACTTCCTAAACCATCGGATTTCCACTGAACAGCTTTTTCATTTTCTTTGAAAGATTTAGTTTTAATTATAACTTCTTTGGCTACCATAAAAACAGAATAAAAACCAATCCCGAATCTTCCTATAATGTTCGAAGCATCTTCTTTGCTTTTTGCCATTACTTTTAAGAATTCAGATGTTCCGGATTTAGCAATTGTACCAATATTGTTTATCAAATCATCCTTGGTCATACCAATACCGTTATCTTGCACATAAACAATCTTTTTATCCTTATTGAAAGTTACATCAATTTCCAAAGGAAGATCGTTATCAACTATCTTTGTTCCCTTATTCGATTCAAATCTTAATTTATCCATCGCATCCGAAGCATTGGAAATTAGTTCACGTAAAAATATTTCCTTATGCGTATAAAGTGAATGGACAAGAATATCGAGAAGTTGTTTAACCTCCGCTTTAAACTCAAACTTGTTGTCATCAATTTTTGTATCAGACATAGTTACTCCTTTTTTATTTATTTTATCGTTTATTTAATTTTATGATTACACAATCTAATTTTTTAAAAGTTCTATTATTTTTTTCAATCTCTCATTATTTTTTTATCATACACCAATATGATGCACAAAATACAAAATGGTTAGAATTTAATTTATAAATTTAATATTATTTCAATTAATATTTTGACTTGTTGTAAGTATATTTAAGTTTGGAATAAATTGAAATAAGCATTACATGAAATTCTCATATCAACTAGCTAAAAAATTTATAAGCAGTAAACAAGGAAGCAAATTTTTCTCTTTGATTTCCGTGATTACTATCGGTGGAATTACTCTCGGTGTTGCTGTGTTAATAATGTCGTTTTCAATTTTAAATGGATTTGACGATACGGTTAGTAAGAATATTATAAATTTTAATGCTCATATAAATATTTCCGGTTACAGCGGACACAATTTACCTAATCATAAATTTGTTGAGCATGAAATAAAATCCAAGTTAGCAAGTCTTTACTCAAATTTTTCTGCATATATTTCCGAAAAAGTAATTATTTCAAAGCGAGATATTTCCGAAGGAATTATTCTCAATGGTGTTAAAGATAGTTTTTTTAAGAGTTCTTCACAAAGAATTCCCGTTGAAGGAAATTTTAATCTAAATAAAAATCCCGAAGGAATTATACTCGGAAAAAAATTAGCTGAGTTATTTAATGTGAAAGTTGGTGATAATGTAGTTATATTTGCATTAGAAAACAATCAACCTCCTTCTTTAACAAATCTTCCTTTAGTTGAACAATTTGAAGTTATTGGAATTTACGAAAGCGGAATGGCGGAGTATGATGATATTTATGCTTTCATAAACTTTAATAAAGCTAAAAAAATCTTTAATATAAAAGACGAAGTAAGCGGTTACAACATCAATCTATACGATATAAGTAAAATTGAAAATATTAAAAGCGTATTGAATGATTTTCTTAGATATCCGTTTTATGTAAGAGGTTATAGAGAAATTAATAAACATATTTTTACTTGGTTAGAATTGCAGAAAAAACCTATTCCTATAATTTTGGGATTAATAATTATTGTAGCAGTGTTCAATATTATTGGGGCTGTCTTAATGCTTATTATTCAAAAAACGGGAGCTATAGGAATTTTAAAAACCTTGGGAGCTAACAGAAAACAAATTATGCAACTATTTATTTTTCAAGGAATTGCACTTGCAATCATCGGAATTATTTTGGGAAACTTGTTAGCAATTACATTAAGCTTTCTGCAAAACACATTCAACATAATTGAACTTCCTAAAGATATTTACTATTTATCATCTGTTCCCATAACTATTGATTTTAATGTTTACATACTTGTATCGTTAACTGCATTCATCTTAGCTCTAATAATTTCTATTATACCGAGTTACATTGCTTCTAAAATTCAACCTATAAATGCAATAAAATTTAATTGATTATGTTTGAATATTTTATATCTAAAAGATACTTGCGAAGCAAACACAGATTGAGCATTATTTCAATCATCTCTGTAATTTCAACTCTTGGAGTAACAATTGGAGTTGCAGCGCTTGTGATTGTGCTTTCTGTATTTAATGGGTTTAGTTCACTTGTTACAAATATGCTTGTAAATTTTGATCCGCACATAAGATTAACATTCAATAAAATTGATACGAAAGAAATAGTTGAAATTAAAAAATTCCTGAATGAAAATAGTTCCGTAAGTTCTTACTCCGAATATTCCGAAGGAAAATCAATAGTACTAAAAAATAAAGCAATGGAAATATTAAATTTAAAAGGAATATCGGAAGACAGCCAAGCAAGTTTGGAAAGAATAAATAGCAGAATAAAATTCGGGGGAATGGATATTTCTTCCCAAAATTCAATCGGGAAAATAATTATAAGTCTACCAATTGCTTTAAGATTATCAGCACGAGTTGGCGATACTCTTTTTGTAACTTCAGCCGAACAAATTAAAAAAATAGTTACGCGAATGTCTATTCCAAAAACTTTAAGAGTTGTTGTTAGTGGAATTTATGAAATAAACAATAAAGAATATTCAATGTCGTACTGTTTTACATCGCTCAAAACAGCTCAGGCACTTTTAAATAGAAAAAATAAAATATCGGGATTAGAAATTGTTCTGCACGATATTAATAATTCTGAAAAATTCAAAAAAGAATTTACTGAACATTTCAACTTGGAAAATATTAAAGCAAATAGTTGGTACGATTTACACAAAGATCTTTACCGAGTTATGCTTCTAGAAAGATGGGCAGCTTATATTTTACTTTCACTAATAATTGCAGTTGCAGCTTTTAATATTTTAAGTTCATTAACCATGTCGGTTATTGAGAAAAAGAAGGATATCGGAATTTTGAGATCGATGGGAGCTAACTCCAATTCCATAAAAAGAATATTTATGTTCGAAGGTGTATTGATTGGTTTTATTGGAACAATATTTGGACTTATTCTGGGTTTACTTGTTTGTTACATGCAAATAAATTTTAACATTTACTCACTCGATGCTAGCAAGTATGTAATTGATACTCTACCGATGCAGGTTAAGTTTTCTGATATTATTGCAGTAACTTTAATGTCGATGCTGCTTACATTCTTTGCTTCTCGGTATCCTGCAAAACGAGCATTAAAAACTAAAGTTATAAACGCCATTAAATGGGAATAACAAATGATATTACAAGCGAAAAATATCTCAAAGTCATTTCAAAAGGGTAAAGAAAATAAAATTGATGTACTCAAGAACATTTCACTTATCTTAAAGAGAAACGAAATATCTGTTATTGTAGGAACTTCGGGTGCAGGAAAGAGTACACTCTTGCACATACTAAGCGGATTAGATAAACCCGACTCCGGTGAAGTTGAAATAGACGGACAAAATATTTTTGCATTGGATGAAAAAAATATATCCAAATTTAGGAATGAATCGATTGGATTTATTTTTCAGTTTCATCATTTATTACCCGAATTTACTGCCGAAGAAAATATTGCCATTGCACAAATGATAAATGGAACATCAAGAAAAAAGGCAATTAAGAATAGCAGAGAACTTTTGGAATTAGTCGGACTTTCAGATAGAAGCACACATCTTCCCGCCGAACTTTCCGGCGGAGAACAGCAGCGTATTGCAATTGCAAGAGCATTAATAAATAAACCGAAAATTATTTTTGCCGATGAACCTACGGGAAATCTTGATTCAAAGAATAGCGAAATAATACATAAACTTTTTGTAGAACTAAAAGAAAAACTTGGAATAACTTTACTGATGGTTACACACAATCAAGATTTGGTTAAGCTTGCAGACAGAGTCCTTGAAATGAAAGACGGACAAGTTGAGGGATAAACCAAAAAGATTAGTGTTCACAAATTTTGTAATGATAATATTACTAATTTAAAGTTTATTTATGTTATTTTATCTATAACTATTTATTAACGAAAGAGCCTGACTTAAATAACCTGAACCAAACAAATTCAAATGATTCAAAATATGATAAAGTTTATAAATATTTTCTCGATATTTCCAACCGTCTTTTAACGGATATGCCTCGTTATAAGCTTGGTAAAAAACTGAATCGAAACCCCCGAATAATTTTGTCATTGCTAAATCAGCTTCCCTATGACCAAAATAAACAGCGGGATCAATTAAACAAGGATTTCCTTGTTCATCTGTTATATAATTTCCGCCCCACAAATCACCATGTAATAATGTCGGAGGTTCTTCGCTTCCATTTAAAATTTTATCGATGTTTTGTCCTAAATAACTTATACCGGATTTTAATTCAGAGTTAGCATAACCATTCTTTTCTACTAATTTATATTGGAACAAAATTCTATTCTGAAAATAAAAATCAGTCCAACTATCACTTTCGGGTAAGTTTTTTTGAGTAGTTGAACCGATAAAATTATCTTCAACATAACCAAACTTGGGATTGTGAGTTTTGTGCATTTCGGCAAATTGTCTTCCGAACTTGTTACTAAAATTTTTTGATTTAGAAGCGGATTCAATAAATTCAAGAATCAAAAAATCTTTATTCACTTTAATTACTTCAGGAATTCTAATGGTATTTGTTCTTTTTAGTTCATTCAAACCATTAGCTTCTGCAAAGTGAATTTTGCTGTTCAAATATTGTTTAACAAAATAATTCGTACCATCTTTAACAGTTACTTTATTTGCATTTCCAATACAACCGCCGCCCAATGAAACAATTGATACAATATTTTGGTGAAGTTCTTCTTCTAATTTTCGATTTAAAGTTTTCATATTTTTTTCTTAATAAATTCTAAAAGTCCGTTACAGGAATCTCCAAGAATATCAAGTACATTTTCAAAACCTTCGGAACCGCCATAATAAGGATCCGGCACTTCAGAATATTTACCTTCTTGAGCAAAGTCAGTCATCTTAAATATTTTATTTTGATACTTCCCTTCCCTATCAAACTTCAGTAAATCATTATAATTATCATTATCCATTGCAATAATGTAATCGAAATTCGTAAAATCTTCTTCTCTAAACTTTCTGGCAACACTTGTTAATCTATAACCTCGTTTAAGAGCATGATGTTTCATTCTTGCATCAGCTTGTTCACCTTCGTGATAAGCAATTGTACCTGCAGAATCACATTGTATTTCTTCTTGAAGTCCGGCTCTTTTTACCAGCTTGTTCATAACAGCTTCACCACTGGGTGAACGACAAATATTTCCCATACATACAAATAATATATTAATCAAAAATTTATCCCCATTTTTTTATAAATTATTTTTTGTAAAAATATCAATAAATAAAATCATTTAAAACTAAAACCGAAACTATGACAAAAACATATCACAAACCTATGCACACTGCCGAACATATTTTGAATCAGATTATGTTAAAAGATTATACCAAGGCAAGGTCTTTTACAACACATATTGAAAAGAAAAAATCTAAAGTTGATTACCATTTTGATAGAAACTTAACGGATGATGAACTTTTAGACATCCAAAATAAAGTAAACAAAATTATTGATTCTTCTCTTGATGTTACGGAAAATTTTTTGAGTTATGCTGAAGCAGCAAAAGATTTTAACTTAGAAAAACTTCCCGCTGATGCAGGAAATAAAATTAGAATTATAAACATAGGCAATTTTGATTCTTGTCCGTGTATTGGTCAACATGTGAAGAACACAAATGAAATCGGTAAATTCAAAATTATATCTTCCAGTTTTAATGAAAACGTTTTACGATTAAGATTTAAACTTGAACATAATATTGAGAAATAAATAATCATAATTTTTGATTCAGATTAAAATAATTTAATGATAAAAGTTTTTAATATAAAATCCATAATATTAAACTATAAAATAATAATAATTACTTTTTACTTTTTAGTTTCTTGTTCAAGCAGTAGAGATTATTCTGAATACAATAGTGTTAAAGGTAAATTTATTGAATCCGGTGTTGCAAGTTGGTACGGTCCAAATTTTGACGGAATGAAAACAGCGAACGGAGAAACATTCGATATGCAAGATATGACAGCAGCTCACCGCACCTTACCTTTTGGGAGTTTAATAAAAGTTGTAGATTCAGATACAAAGAAATATATCATAGTAAGAATAAACGACCGAGGACCTTATGCAAAACAAAGAATTATTGATCTTTCGAAAAGAGCTGCAGAAAAACTTGGAATAATAAGAAAAGGAACTGCAAATGTAAATTTGTATTTGCTCAATCAAAAGGTTTTACCAAGTAATTTAAAAACTCCGCATTATACTGTACAAATCGGGTCTTTCTTTAAGAAAGATGATGCAATAAATTTAAGTAAAAACTTTAACAACTCATTCATTATTCAAGCTACAATAAGCAAGAAAATTTATTACAGAGTTTATGTCGGTCGTTTTGATACAAAGCAAGAAGCAAACTTAATAAAAAGAAAACTCTCCGATAAAGGTTACAAGGGTTTTGTGAAACAGTTTGAGAACTGAAAAGCAATGTATATTCCTAAGATTTAATAAATAGTAAATTAAAAGCTAAAACAATAAACAAAATTGGAGAAATTTTCCCGTAAGCTTTCCTTGACAAATAGCGTACGAAAAAAAATACTAAATTTGTCTAACTCTTAAAATATTTTTTGTGCTTCTTTGAGTGTAATTGATTCTTACCGATGCTCATAAGGGATTCAAAATTCTAATTTCTGTCTTCTAATTTTTCTACCTTTAACTTATCAATATTTTTTACAAAATCTGCTTTGGAAGAATAACAAGAATGCTGGTTACCGCCTGAATCACAATGTCCGCCACCGCAACAACCCGAATTAGGTTTTTGTTTGTACTTACTGAAATAAAGTCCGCCCCAGAAAATTCCCACGGCAAAAATCATAACTAAAATTACTGCTAAAAATTGTAACATTTATTTACCTTCACTAAAATATTTTTCAAAACTTTTGGTTGATAATTCAATAAATTTATTTTTTTTTCTAACAATCATAAAGACAGAAAGTTTCTCTTTTTGGGCTAACTCCATTCCTTTTTCAGGTCCCATTATATCTATTACCGTAGCAAAAGCATCCGCAATGGTACATTCTTCATGTATTACTGAAACGGAAGCAAGATTATGAGTAATCGGCTTTCCGGTTTTGGGATTAATCAAATGAGAATACCTGATTCCATCTTTTTCAAAATAGTTTAAGTAATCACCGGAAGTTGCAATGCTTTCACCGGATAGATTAACGACTTGTTGTAAATCAGTTGCATTCGGATTGGAAATACCAATATGCCATTTTTCACTAAATTGATTTTTTCCTTTAGTTCTAACTTCCCCGCCAATTTCTACCATATAATTAAAAAGACCTTGCTCTTCTAAAAATTCACCAACTTTATCTACTCCGAATCCTTTTGCTATGCTCGAAAGATCACAATACAAATTCTTATTGGTCTTTTTTATTTTAAAGTTAACGGTATCAACTTTTAAATAATTATATCCAATCTTTTTCTTAGCAATATTTATTTCTTCATCGGTAGGAATAATTTTTGTTTTTCTATCAGTTCCAAAACCCCAAAGATTTACAAGAGGTCCAACAGTTACATCATAATATCCGTTTGTTAACTTAGATATTCGTAGAGCTTGATTCATTACCAAAGAAAAATCTTTGGAAACATTAAACCAAGTAGTATCTTTTAACATATTGAATTGAGAAATTTCCGAACTATCAATGTAGGTTGACATTTGCAAGTTTACTTGAATAAGAAGACTATCAATTTTTATTTTTAAGCTTTCTAAATCACTCGCCTCTTTTTTTTCAATAATTTTAATTGAGTAGATTGTACCCATAGTTGTGCCGGTAAACTCGTAACTTTTTAACACTTCTTGCTGGCTACAACCTGGGAAAATAATTACTAAAAAAAATAAAATGAAAAATGAAAAATATTTTGAATAAAATTTACTTTGAATTGTTAAGATTTTTTGTTCCATTTCCAATTTTCATAATAATCCAAATTGGCAATTTTACTAAGTTCTTCAAAGTCTTTTGTTTTCTTTAGCAAGTGTGCTCTTGTAATATCGCCGGCAGAAAGAATACCAATATATTTTCCGTCTTTTTCAATAAGTAAATGCCTTAGTTTTCTCCCGACACATTTATCCATCAGTTGGTAAATAGTATCTGTGTGAGATACACTTATAAGAGTTTTTGTCATAACTTCTTTTATTTTGGATTCTTTGGTATAAAATCCTTCAGTAACAACATTTCTCATTAAATCTCTTTCTGTCCAAATACCTTTTATTTCGTCATTTTCTTTAACGAGAATAGCACCTATCTTATGTTTCAACATAATTTGAAGTGCATCGGCAACAGTTGAATTTATATCAACAGAAATAATCTCCGTACCTTTTTGTTCTAATATTTGAATTGCATTTATCATTTTTTCTCTCTTATAAGTAAGGTTTGATAATTATTTTAAAAATCTTATAGTTAAAGGATATCTATAAGCTTTACCGTCATAAGCATTAATAGCTGCAATAATTGACATAATAAGAGCAAAGACAGCAATTACTATAAGCAAAACTATTCCTATTAACAATAAAATTAAAACCAATGAAACTAAAACATAAATTGTAATACTAATTTGAAAATTTAACGCTTCTTTACCTTGGTCAGCCACAAAAGGAAATTCTTCTCTCTTTATAATCCAAATTAATAGCGGTCCAAAAATATTTCCAAATGGAATTACAAATCCTGCAAGAGCTGAAAGATGAGCAGCAAGTGCCCAGCTTTTTTCCTCATTTGAGTATTCTTGCGATGTAACAACTTTTTCGTTTTCTTCTGTATTAAAATTTTGCATAATTATATGAATTATGTTTAGTATTTGTTTAGTTATTTTAATTTATCAAAATACATAGTAAAATTTAAAATATCAAGTACTCTTACCATTTCAAATCTTAATGTTAAGGAAGACGCAATAAATTAAGTTTTTTATAAACATATCTGATTTTGTAATCTAGAAAATCATTTTTTTTGCAGAAGGTTATGGGAAACTCAAAAGTATTATTTAACCTAAAATTTAAGCTTATTTTTTTCTCCTGGTTTAAATTACTTTGCGGTTGTTAATCTATATATTTTATTTGAAAATGTGTCATCAAAATTATAATGACCTATTAACACATATATACCCTCATCTTTGGCAACTATAGCATTTATTGCTAAATCTTCAGGTAAGCCCTCATTAAAAAAATTAACCCAACTTTCTTTACTATCATCAAAATATAAAATACCACTATATAAAGTACCTACTAAAAGTGTATCTTCCTTGGTATCCATACATAAAGCTTTCTCTTTAAGTTCAGTATCTTTTATATGTGGGAGTTTATCTTTGTAAATAGTCCAGCCATATTTATCATCATAAGATAGAACCTTTCCTTTAGTCCCAACTAATAATTGTTCTCCTAAAGAAAACATTGAATAGCAAGCACCAAAAGAGTAACCATTTTTTTTAATACCAATAGGCTTTAATATATCATTATCTAAATTTAATTCAGCTACAAAATAACCAGTTATTATAAGTGTTCCTATATAGATTTTATTTTTATGCTCAATTATTTCATGGACAAAATAGGAAGTATTATAGTTTTCCGTTAAGTAATCATATTGATGACCATTTTTTGACAACTTTGAGAGACCACTTTTATAAGGCAATTGAGCTGTTCCTCCAATATAACAATCATTATTAGAAAATAATAAGACCTTAGAATCTATAATATGTGGTTTAGAAATCTTATATTTTAAGTTAAGAGAATCGCCACTTTGATATAACAATTCATTAGTCATTGTTAATACAAATAAGGTATCATTATTAAACTCAAAATCAGCAATATAGTATGATTTAGCATCAATAATTAATTTCCAATCATTTTCGGTAAGTTGATAAATTTCATGTAAAGTACTAAGATACAACTTATCCTTATGCTGTTTTATATTTTTAAGTTTTTTACCTGCTAAATCAAATGTAATATCTTCCCACTTATTTTTTTCTTTTATTGGCTCATTAGGACTTTTACAATACGAAGCACATAAAATAATTAAAGCTATAAGAAAAATCTTAGCTACTTTTTTATATATAAACATATTGTTTTAACTCTCCTTATTTATAAATTATTATGAATTTGTTTGGGTATAGTCTTTCTTGATTGTATTTTTCACACAAAATAAGGCTGCTAACCTATGAGACTATACTATTATTTACTTAATCTTATTTCGATAGCAAATCCTCCATATTTATTATTTTAATGTTCCATTATAAATCAAATTTAGATCAGTTCGGAAATAAAAATGACGGCAAACATATATAATATTAAGCTAAAAGACAAGAAGAAAAAAACTTTGTAGAGTATTTGTGAGCATAAACAATTTAACTGTTTCATTTTAATTCATATTTAATTTCTTTTTATAAGAAATCTTTGAAAAATTGGTTTATGTAGAAAATATATTTAAGTATTATATTACATTTATCCATTGATTAATGAACGAAATTTCATCTCTCAGATTCTCTCCCAAAAGACCCTCAGGGAGAAAACAATCAGTCATCTTAACTAAGGGAGACGGACAGAATGATAACAATTTTTTTTAAGAAGTTTATGTAAGCACATTATATTTTCTTTAAATTGCTTGAGATTACCCACCAAAATCATCTAAGAGAATATTTTCTCTTTCAACACCTAGATTTTCCAACATTTGAATAACTGCATTGTTCATCATTGGCGGTCCGCACATATAGTATTCACAATCTTCGGGAGCAGGATGATCTTTTAGATAATTCTCAAAAAGTACTTGATGAATAAATCCGGTATAACCTTTCCAATTATCTTCGGGTAAAGGTTCGGAAAGAGCAAGATGCCATTTGAAGTTATCGTGTTCTTCTTGAAGTTTATCGAACTCATCATTATAAAAAGATTCTCGCAAGCTACGAGCACCGTACCAAAAAGACACTTTCCTTTTGGTGTCAAGTCTTTTAAGTTGATCAAAAATATGTGAACGCATAGGAGCCATTCCGGCACCACCACCGATAAATACCATTTCGGCATCTGTATCCTTAGCAAAAAATTCTCCGTAAGGTCCGGATATTGTAACTTTATCGCCTGGTTGCAGATTAAAAATAAAAGAAGACATTTGTCCGGGTGGAACATCGGGCATTCTTGGAGGAGGCGAGGCAATACGAACATTAAGCATAATTATTCCTTTCTCTTCGGGATAATTAGCCATTGAATAAGCTCTCAGAACATCTTCATTAACTTTTGAGACATATTTCCACATATTGAATTTATCCCAATCTCCTCTGTACTCTTCGCCTATTTTAAAGTCTGAATAGTTAACCGTATGAGGAGGAGCTTCAATTTGAATGTAACCGCCGGCACGAAAATCAACGTTTTCGCCTTCAGGCAATTGTAACACTAATTCTTTTATGAATGTTGCAACATTATTGTTTGACTTAACTGTACATTCCCACTTTTTAATATCAAAAACTTCTGCAGGAACTTCTATTTTCATATCGTTTTTTACGGCAACTTGACAAGATAATCTGTAATCGTTTCTAATTTGTTTTCTATTAAGTTTAGAAGTTTCTGTTGGAAGAACATCACCTCCCCCTTCCAAAACTACGCACTTGCATTCACCGCAAGTACCGCCACCGCCGCATGCCGAAGGTAGATAAACTTTATTATCCGCCAAAACATTCAGTAATTTACCACCAATAGGAACTTCGATGGAATTTTCGGGGTTATCGTTAATTGAAATTGTAACATTTCCACTTGGAACCAACTTTGATTTAGCAAATAGAATAACTATCACTAAAAACAAAACTATGAGCGTAAACATGATTACGCCAAGAAAAATTAAACTTATTCCTTCCATTAAAAACCTCTATAATTGAATTCCGGAAAACAGCATAAAAGCAATTGCCATTAAACCTACAGTTATAAATGTTATTCCCAAACCTTTTAATCCGGCAGGAACATTGCTATATTTCATTTTTTCTCTAATTCCGGCAAGAGCAATAATTGCTAATGCAAAACCTACACCCGAACCAAGCCCGAAAACAACACTTTCGGGAAAGTTATAATTTCTTTCTACCATTAGAAGTGAACCACCAAGTATAGCACAGTTTACGGTAATCAATGGTAAAAATATACCAAGGGAATTATACAAAGATGGTACATAGCGATCCAAAGTCATTTCCAAAATTTGAACCATTGCTGCAATAACACCAATGTAGGTTAACAATCCGAGAAAAGTTAAATCAACACCTTCCAAACCAGCCCAAGCAAGACTTCCTTCTTTAAGAATGTTATTATAAATTAAATTGTTTATCGGCATTGTTATAGCTTGAACAACAACCACAGCTATACCAAGACCAATTGCCGTTTCAACTTTTTTGGAAACCGCAAGAAAAGTACACATACCCAAGAAGAAGGCAAGTGCCATATTTTCTATAAAAATTGATTTTATAAATAAACTTAAATAATGTTCAATCATTTTATTCCTCTTCTACTTGCTCAGGTTTGAATGTTCTAATCAACCAAATAATAATGCCGATTAAAAAGAAAGCACTCGGAGGCATTAAAAACATACCGTTTGATTGATACCAACCGCCATCTGTAGTTAATGGTAAAATTGAAAAACCTAATAATTTGCCGGAACCGAATAGCTCTCTGATAAATCCTACAACCAATAAAATAAAACTATATCCCAATCCATTACCAATTCCATCTAAGAAACTTAAAACAGGCTTATTTTGAAGTGCAAAAGCTTCAGCTCTACCCATAACAATACAGTTTGTAATAATTAACCCTACATAAACAGATAGCTGTTTACTTACATCATAAGCGTATGCTTTGATAAGCTGATCTGCTATGATTACCAGCGATGCAATAATTGTCATTTCAACTAAAATTCTTATACTGCTCGAGATATGATTTCTTAAAAGACTTACAAAAAAATTAGAGAAAGCCACAACCAATGTTACAGCAATTGACATAACCAAAGCTGTTTCTAATTTGGACGTTACAGCAAGTGCAGAACATATTCCAAGAATCTGTAATCCTATAGGATTGTTATTAAAAATCGGGTCAAGTAGAATTTCTTTATATTTTTTCATTATTACTTCCCTCTTTTAATTTTGTTATAAACGGCTTATAACCGTTTTCACCTAACCAAAAATGTACGAGATTATCAACACCGCGAGTTGTTAAAGTTGAACCTGATAAACCATCAATTTGATATGAAGCTTTAGGACTATCTTTATCAACCTGCCCTTTTATAACTTCAATCTTCACATTCCAGTTATCATCGTATGCTTGTTTACCAACCCATTTGGATTTCCACTTTGGATTATCAACTTCGCCGCCTAATCCGGGTGTTTCACCATGTTCATAAAATGTAAATCCTTTGATAGTCTGTAAATTATTATCCAAAGCTATAAAGCCGTACATTGTTGACCATAAACCCTTTCCATAAATTGGAAGGATATATTTTGAAACTTTATTTTTTTTATCTAAAACTTTGTAAATAGCTACTTCTTTGGGCATTCTTTTTATCTTGGCTATATCTTCGGAAGCAGAAATTTCTTTTCCGTGTTTTTTACTGTTTGCAACGTCTTTAATATTAAAGTTTTCTACATTCAGAATTTCATCATATTCGCTTTTGGGAACAACATCGCCGGTTTCAAGATTAATTATTTCGCCTTTAATTTTTTCTTTGTAAGTATCACCGATATTTGTTGAACCTTCTTGATATAAATCGCCAGCAATAAGAATATTTTTTAACAAGTCCAATTTTTTATTTTGCTCTTGGATTGGTTTTAATCCAACAGCGGCAGAAGAAACGAAAATAGCAGCTACAAAACATAATGCAACCACAACACCAATTGTTTTTGTAATAGTCTCAGATGCCATCTCTACTTAATCTCCGTTTTATATTTTGATTTATAAATATCTTATCGATAATCGGGGCAAAAACATTACCGAATAGAATTGCAAGCATCATTCCTTCAGGAAAAGCAGGATTTACGACCCTTACTAGCACAACAAGAATCCCAATTAATAATCCGTATAAATATTTTCCATTCTTTGTCATTGCAGCACTTACAGGATCGGTAGCCATAAAGACAGTTCCGAATGCAAAACCTCCAATTACAAAATGCCAATGAGGAGCAAGAGCAAACATCGGGTTTGTTGAGCTTCCTACAGCATTCAAAATTAATGACGTTACCACCATACCGAGTACAATACTCAGCATAATTCTCCATGAACCAATTCTTGTAACTATTAAAATTACAGCTCCAATTAGAACAGCAAGTGCAGATGTTTCCCCCATAGAGCCGGGAATTAATCCTACAAACGAATCCCACCAAGTTACAGTTACAGCTAAGTTTTTGTCGGCAAATTCAGCAAGTGGAGTTGCTCGACTTAAACCGTCAACTGCAAGCCAAACTTTATCACCTGAAATTTGTGCCGGATATGCAAAAAATAAAAATGCTCTTGCGGTAAGTGCCGGATTCAAAATATTCATTCCAACTCCGCCAAAAACTTCTTTACCTATTACAACTCCGAAAGAAATACCAATTGCAACCTGCCAATAAGGAATATCGGGAGGAAGAATTAAAGGAAACAACAAACTCGTTACCAAAAATCCTTCTGCTATTTCGTGATTTCTTACCGATGCAAATAATGCTTCCCAAAAACCACCGACTGCAATCGTAACAAAATAAACAGGAAAAAAATATAAGGCTCCGTGCACCATATTTCCCAATATACAATCAGGATTAAATCCAATCCCGAGTGAATTTATTACATATTGCTGCCAGTTAGTCATTTCAAAATTGCTAAGTTTTGCAATTGCAAGATTTGCTTGCAATCCTGTGTTATACAATGCCATTATTACCGTTGGGATAAGAGCAATTACAACCCAAAACATCATTCGTTTAAGGTCTAATGCATCTCTAACATGCGGACCGGAAGATGTTCTTGTCGCAGTAGAATATAAAAAAGTATCTATTGCGTCATATAGTGGATAGAGTTTTTCTAACTTTCCACCTTTTTCAAACTGTTTTTCAGTTTTGTCTAAAATATTTCTAAGAAATTCCACTACCCTTCCTTATCAATTAAAGTTAAATTTCTTCTAAGGTTATTACCATGATCTATTTTTGAAGGACAGACATAAGTACATAATGCCAAATCTTCTTCATCTAATTCTAAACAGCCGAGTTTTTCAGATTCTTCAACATCATTAACGGCAAGAGAACGCAAGAGAAAAGTTGGAAGAATATCAAGAGGCATAACTTCTTCGTAACTTCCATTTGGAACTATGGCTCTTTTGCCTCCATTAAGCGTAGATGTAAAATTGAATTTTTTATCGGGAGTTAGGCTGGAAAGCAAAACTTTTTTAATGGAAAAGAGTTTGGAACTCGGCACAACCCAACCTAAAAAATCTCTTTGAGTTGCTTCTTCAATAGCTGTAACTTGTTGATGATATCTGCCAAGGTATGCTTCTTCTTTTGTAGCTTTTCTTCCGCTGAGAACAGAACCCGAAATTATTCTTTGTTCACCATCTGCTATTTCATTTTCGGTTAAGTCAAATAACGAAGCTCCTATTCGAGTTTTAATATAACCCGGTTTTTTAACTGAAGGTCCTGTAATTGCTACAGTTCTTTCAACGTTTATTTTTCCGGTCGTAAACAAATCGCCAATCATTGCAACATCTTGAGCGTTTATATACCAAACTTTTCTATTTCTTCCTACAGGCGAAAGGAAATGAATATGTGTGCCTGCAAGACCTTTGGGATGAACCCCGCTAAATTCTTTGGTTAACAAATTATTTAATTCTACTTCCGGAATATTACTTCCCTTTTCTTTACACAGAAAAACTTTCCCATCAGTAAGCTTAGAGACAATCCTCAATCCGTTTTTGAAACTATTTTCTTTACTTTTCAAGATTTTTTCTAAAGACGGAGCATTTGGATTAGAATCAATTGCAGTAACAAAAATATTGCTTGGTGAATGTTCCGGATCAGCAACCTTACTAAAAGGTCTTTCTCTCAATGAAATCCAAACACCCGAGTCAAGTAATTGTTGCTTTACTTCTTCTCTATCAATAAATATAATTTTGGCTTCTTCATACGAGTTAAAGGTTACTTCTTCATCCCCCGATAGTTCAATTACTATAGACAAAAATTTTCTTTTTTCGCCTCTGTTTATTTCAACAACTTTACCTGCACCCGGAGATGTAAACTTAACACCTGCCATTTTTTTATCGGTAAATAAAAGCTGACCTAATTTAACAGTATCACCTTCATTTACCGCCATAGTTGGCTTAAGACCAATATAATCATTTCCTAAAAGAGCAATTTTTTTTACATCTTTTGTAAGGTTTACTTGAGTTGAAGGTTCACCGTTTATTGGTAAGTCCAACCCTTTTTTAATATTAATAACACTCATTACTTTTACGCTATTATCCGATATGTTTTATATTTGTTATTTTATTTTAAATTTAAAAATACGTTAATACTAATTGAGTATCAAGATTTTTTACGAAGTTGACAATTTAATTATATTATGCAAATAATAACATTTATAAAAATTTACATAGAGTAAGTTAACTATGTCGGTAAATTATTTAATTAATTTGCTTTTATATAGCTAAAAGAAGAGGTTATAATTTTGCAACTTGCAACTATATTTCTTAAAAACTGTATTCTACAAAAATTTATTAAATCCTATCAATTGCAACTTCATTTTATTAAACAATTTACAAATCGTTTGCTTAATTCTTTTCCACTTTTTATGAAACTTTATACTTAAAATTTTAATTTGATGTTAATTTTGGGATGGTTTAATATTCTTCTTATTTAGTTGCAAATGAAGAAAAAATTGTAAAGAAGTAAAAAAAAGCCCCTCAAATTGAGGGGCGAAAAATTTAATTAAGCTTAAATAATATTGGTATTGAAACTTGAACTTTTACCGGTTTACCTCTTTGTTCACCCGGACTAAATCTTGTTTTCATTACCGCAGCTACAGCTGCTTCATCACAACCGGCACCAATACCTTTAACTACTTCAGCTTTACGAACAGTTCCGGTTTCATCAACAAATGCTTTCACGAAAACTCTACCTTGAACACCTGCACGTTTAGCAATTTCGGGATAGATGATGCGTTTTTGAATTCCTGCAATACCGCCTATAGGTTGAGGCATTTTTTCAACTGCTACAAAGAAATCAGGAGCTACTTCTTCTTCCTCTTCAACCGGTGGAGGAGGCGGTGCCGTAACTTCTTCATCCATATCAATTTCCGTGTCTTCAATTTCAATGTCTTCCAATTCTTCATCTGCAGGTGCTTCAATTGGAATTGGAGGTTTTGGTGGTGGTGGTGGAGCCGTTTCTTGTTTTGTAATTTCTACATCTTCCATTTCAACTAACTCTTGCGGAGCTTCAACTGCAAGTTCTTCCGCTTCCACACGTGGAAAAAACTTAAATGCTAATATCATTACTAATAATGCTAATGCTATACTGATCTCAAATACTCTTCTATATTTGAGTTTTAGATCAACTTTTGGGTTCTTTGGTAATGCCACTGTATTTCTCCCTTAATATAAAAAGAATGTGTATTATTTAACTACAACTTATAAAATCATTTGATAATAATCAATTGAATATTTTTTTTACAACAGAAATTCTTAATTTGTTTCTAAATTTATTTCTTTTTTCTCCAAATATTTTAAGAACAAACAAGAAATTCCAATTCCAACTATGCTCCCTAAAAAATCAGCTAACCAATCATGAATATCTGCCGACCTATTTGGGACTAACAACTGATGAAGTTCATCTATAACTCCATAAATTGAACATATTAGAACTGTTCCCAATACAAAATACTTTTTAAGAAATTTCCTTTTGTCTTGAAAATAAAAATTGAGTGATAATAAAAAAGCAAGACCTAGATAAGCTCCAAAATGTTTTATCTTATCACTTACTTCAAAAATATCGGTAATGTTATCCGAAGGCAAAGAAGTACCAATAAATAAAATTAGCCAATAAAGTATTAGAGGTAAGACCAATACTTTAAATTTATTTTTTTTTATGTAATTATACAATAGATTTCCTTAAAAATTTTATTGCTGTCGGTAACTTATTGATTAATTTGTCAGGTATTATTCCAAATTCAGATTCATTTTTTTTAATTAAATCGGCAGTTAATCCGTGTAGATAAACTGCAGAAATTATTGATTCTTCAATTGATTCTTGCTGAACAATAAAAGAAGTTATTAAACCGGTCAAAGCATCTCCGCTTCCGAATTTTGCAAGCCCGGCATTTCCCGAAGAGTTTATAAATATTTCGCCTATGGGATTAAAAATAATTGTCGTTGAACCTTTTAGAACTAAATAAGAATTTGTTTCGGATGTAAATTTACGACCGTAATTTAACAAGTTTTGTTTCAGCTCGGATAATTCAATTCCAAGTAAATCAGCAAACTCTTTGTGGTGCGGGGTAAAAACTTTATTATGAAGATGGAATTTTTGATATCCTCCATTCTTTAAAGCATTTATAGCATCGGCATCAATTACTACTCTTTTGCCTTTGTAATCCTCTAACAACTTATAAACAAACTCAGCAGTTTCTTTTTCTCTGCCAAGACCGGGACCAATAGCAATGGCATCAGCCCAATCAACTATTTTTTTTGCTTCGTTATAATTCACAACACTTAGAAAACCATTATTGTTATCTTCATAATCTGAAACGATAGCGGAATTCATTTTGCTTTGAATTAGTTGTTTTAAACTTTTGGGAACGAATATTTTTCCTGCTCCGCTTCCACTTATCATTGCAGAGTTAATTGCAAAAATTCCGGCTCCGGGCATATTTCCCGAACTACCTATCACTAAAATTTTTCCTGCTGAATATTTATTTATGTTTTCATTTCTTTTTGGTAAAAACCTTAATGCATCTTCAGGTTCAATTAAGAAATCTTTGGTATCTATATTATCAAAATAACTATTACCAATTCCAATACTTCCCTTTTTGACTTCACCTGAAAAGATTTTTCCTTTTTCATAGAAAAGTCCGGTTTTCATTTCAGCAAGAGTAACGGTTAAATTAGCTTTAAAAATTTCTTCTCCTGAAGCATTATTCAAATTTAATCCTGTGGGGGAATCAATAGCTATTTTTAATGCAGGAATTTTGTTGACCTTTTGAACTATAGATTTGTAAGGTTCTCTTAAATCTCCGAAAGCACCAGTTCCCAAAATTGCATCGATTATTATTTCACAATCGGTAATATAATTTAAATCGCGTGCGGACTTATAAATTTTTATTCCGGAATTTTCATAATCATCAATTAAATTTCGGGTAATTTTATAATTTAGTAACGCATCGCCTTTTAGTTCACTTTCAGTTGCAAGTGAAATTACTTTTACAGTAAATCCTCTTATGAGAAGTTGACGAGCTAATGTAAAGCCATCGCCGCCATTATTACCTTTTCCGCAGACAATTCCGAATTTGTAAGAGTAATCGAAATAAGGATATTTTTCAAGTATTGCATAAAGAATACTTATAGCAGCATTCTCCATTAAAATGCTGCTTGGTATTTTTAATTTATTTATTGCAAAATTATCCGCTTCTCTTACTTGTTGTTGAGAAAATAAAGGAATCATAGTTTAATCAATAAATAAAACATCATCGTGTAGAATACTAATTTCTAATTTATGATTTTCTAAAGGATTCAAAGAAAGTCTAATATGATTATTAAAATCGAAGATGTCTTCAGATTCTTCTACCACAATAAGTTTAATAGTTTCATATTTGGAAACATCAGCCAAAATATCTTTATGATTGAAGAAATAAATTTCAGTATATTTATCATAGATTTTATAAAATGCACCTTCAGAATAGTGACTGAAATCCATTATTAAATCATCATCAATAACAGCTTTTAATATTTCAACTTTAAATGGAAGTAAAACTCTTGTACCGTAATGCATTCCATTTTTTTTCTCATTTAATGCTGCTTGTAATGTATTCATAATTAACCTCCATTGTAAAATACTAACCAAACAATAATAAAAATAGGAATTAAGATTGGAATTGAATACTTAAACAAATAAGCAAAAAAGCTCGGCATCTTTATACCTGATCTTTCACAAATTGATTTAACCATAAAATTCGGTCCATTCCCTATATACGTCATTGCTCCAAAGAACACGGCTGCGACAGATATTGCAGAAAGATAGATAGGAAAGTCTAATGATAACTGATGCACTTCGGCAGTATTATTAATATCAAAACTAAATTTCCCCATAGCTGCACTCAAAAAGTTTAAGTATGTTGGAGCATTATCTAAAAATCCCGAAAGCAAACCCGTTGCCCAATAAAAAATGCCTTGATTAAGTTGTTCACCATAAACTTTTGCTTCGTGAGCAATTAATTGTAATGCAGGTATCATTGTAGCAAAAATACCTATGAATAAATATGCCACTTCTTTTATAGGTTCAAAATCAAACTCATTTGCTTTAAGAATTTCTTGATCAGCTGATTTGTAAGAAAAATAAACTACAGAAAACATAATAATTTCTCTTATTCCAAAAGGTAATGGAGATAAACTGGGTACCCAAGAAATAATTGCAGGATCAATAAAAACAGAAATTAAAACTATTAACAAAAATCCGACATTCTTTAATCCCTTAAATTCAATTTTACCTGTATATTCTTGTTCATCTTTAACTTCCGGTTTATTCCTCGAATCTATTACATAAAAAACTGCAAGAACTAATAAAACTGTCGGTAACCAAATATACCAAACATGCCCGAAGAACCAAAAGAAATCTACACCCCGCAAAAATCCCAGAAACAAAGGCGGATCTCCAATTGGAGTTAAAGCACCACCAATATTGCTTACCAAAAATATAAAGAAAATCATTTGATAAGGTTTTATTCTTTTTCTGTTAATCTTTATGTAAGGTCTTATCAACAGCATTGAAGCACCTGTAGTGCCAATAATATTTGCAATAACAGATCCTATAAAGAGAATTATAACATTTAACATTGGAGTTGATTTTTTATCAACTTTTATAAGAATACCACCGGAAGCAACAAAGAGTGATGCAAGCAATGCAATAAATGCAAGATATTCCGCTAATGTATGTAACAAGCTATGCGTATCTTGCAGAAAGAGCAAATAATAAAAAGTTGTTATCATACCAAGAAAAATTGCAATTTTAGGATAATGGTGCTCCCAAAAATGGTGATAAAATAAAGGTCCCGTTGCAATCATAAGAAGTAGAATTACAAACGGAATAACCATGTAAGTTTCAGGTAAGGTATGCTCCCCACCCGAAGCTGCAAACAATTGACTTGGCAGTTGCAGCAACATTAATAGCACAGAAATAAAAAATATCTTTTTCATAATCCTCAATCAATTTTATGGAGTATTTCTATAAATCATTCTTGGGAACGGAATAGTTTCTCTAAGATGTTCAATTCCACAAATCCAAGTAACAGTTCTTTCTAATCCGAGTCCGAATCCCGAATGAGGAACCGAACCATATCTTCTTAAATCCAAATACCACTCAAAATAATTTTGGGGTAAATTATGCTCTTTAATTCGTTCTAAAAGCAAATCGATGTTATCTTCTCTTTGACTGCCTCCTATAATTTCGCCGTAACCTTCAGGAGCAAGCACATCAACGGCTAAAGCCACTTTAGGGTTTTCCGGATCACGTTTCATGTAGAAAGCTTTTATATCCGCAGGGTATCTGTGAATCATCACAGGCTTATCAAATTGCTCAGAAATAATTGTTTCATCAGGAGCACCAAAATCATCGCCCCATGTAAAATCTTTTCCTGCCGCCTTAATCATTTCTACAGCTTCTGTATATGAAACTCTAGGAAAAGGTCTTACAACTTTTTCTAATTTGCTTGTATCTCGTTCCAATACTTCCAATTCTGTTTTACAATCTTTAAGAACAGTTTGAACTATATATTCCAAAAATTCTTCTGCAAGATCCATATCATCATTTAATTCATAAAAAGCCATTTCAGGCTCAACCATCCAAAACTCTGTTAAATGTCTTCTTGTTTTTGATTTTTCGGCTCTGAACGTAGGACCAAAAGTATAAACTTTACCGAGTGCCATTGCTCCCGCCTCAGCATAAAGTTGTCCTGATTGAGTTAAATATGCTTTACCCAAATCAAAATATTCCATTTCAAAAAGTGTGGAAGTTCCTTCGGAAGCATTTGGCGTTATTATAGGCGGATCGAATAAGGTAAAATCTCGTTCATCAAAGAAATCTCTTATTGCCTTTACAATTCTATGACGAATTTTAAGAATCGCAGCTTGTTTTTTTGAACGAACCCATAAATGCCTATGATCAATCAAAAATTCTATTCCGTGTTCTTTCGGAGTAATCGGATATTCGTTAGAATCTCCTATCATTTTTAAATCTACAGCATCAAGTTCGTAACCGCCTACAGCTCTTGGTTCTTCTTTTACTTTACCTTTTACTTCAAAAGCAGCTTCTTGAGAAATTGAATCTGCAAGTTTAAAAACTTCTTCGGTAACATTTCCTTTGAAAACGATACATTGTAAATAGCCCGTTCCATCTCTAAGAATCAGGAATTTAACTTTTCCGCTGGATCTTTTATTAAAAAGCCAACCCTTTAAGATAACTTCTTCTCCTACATGCTTGGATAAATCTTTAATATAAGTGTGTGAAATCATATGTAAACCGTATTTTCTGAAAAGAATAATTTTCTATTTTGTAAAATAGCATCTTTTAAGGAAATTTACATTAGAAACTTTTAAAAAATTAAAATTCTTATTTACAAATTAGGTTAAAAAATTACAGATTGGAAGATTATCAGGTTTAGTGGCAGATTTTTATTTTTAAGTTTAAGTTATCAAGATAAAAATCAAGGTATATGCTTAAAATTTATTAGTTTTAATAACTAAATCTTTAACGGGTAAAAAAAATGGTTTTAAATCATTTCGCTCAACAATTCTTTTCTTGGTTTTGGAATAACAACTTTGTTAACTAAAAGACCTTTTTCGGCAATAAGGTTTGCTCCCGAATCAACTGCAGATTGAACAGCTGCAACTTCTCCGGTTAGAGTGCAGAATGCTTTTCCGCCAAGAGCCATTGCAAGCCTTATCTCAATAATTCTAACTGAAGCAGCTTTTACTGCTGCATCAGCTCCTTCAATTAAAGATGCTACCGAAAAGGATTCAATAATTCCGAGTGCTTCCAATTCAGTAACTCCCGAATGACCGGATAATGCAGGAAAAATATCTTTATGCACATTAGGGATTACAAATGTATCAATTACTGCAAAATCAGTCTGACTTGCAGCATTCTCAACAGCCGAAGTAACAGCCGCAACATTTCCTCCAATCAAAACCATATATTTTCCTGAACAAATAGTTCGTGAAAGAATCAATTCCACTTCTGATGTTTTTAACATAATATCTGCTGCCTGCATTCCTGCAGCAATACTTGTTAATTCAATTAATCCCAAAGAATTCATTTCCATAATTAATACCTTTACTACTTCTCGATTATTATAAAATCATTATTAACGTCTGTAACACTACCTGATATTGGAGCATGAATTTTTGCTCCCAATTTTCCTGTTTCAACATCACCGATTAAATCACCCTTTTCAATTCTGCTATTCTTATTTACAACAGAAATTGCAGGAGCACCAACATGTTGCTTTAGATAAATTTTTACATAATTTGGTTCATCAAAATCATCTCGGTAAGGAGTGGATGTTTCATATTGTTCAACTTTTAATCTTTTCATCAGTTGTTTTATAGGAACTCTTCTACCTTCTTTTATCGGATGAACTTTTAACGGTTTTGTCTGTTCAAACTTAATTGAGTTTTCTCTTAAATAATTTTTTCCTTGATCGCAGGCTTCACGGGGATATAAGTCTTCGGGACACGCATAAAGCGAACAAAGTCCGCACGAACAACAAAGATCTGCATACTTGTTCCAAACTTCCTTACCAGATGTTGAAAACTCAAGAGAACGCATAACTTTATGTGGCTGTACATCATAGCCAAGTAAGTAGCGCGGGCAAAATTCTGTACAATAACTACATTGATCACAGGCAGATTTACCTATTCTGTTCATACTAGTCAGTTGCCTATTCATCCGCTGTACTAAATAATGCTCCTGCGGTAAGATAATAAGACCGGCTGTTGCCTTTGTTACAACTTCATTTAAATCTAAAGTTAATTTTCCCATCATAAGTCCGCTTACAAAAACAGCAAAATCCTTTGGAATTGCTCCACCAACAAAATTGATAATATCTTTAAAACTTGTTCCAATAGGAACGAAAAAAGAACCTGGATTTCTTACTGCTCCAGTAACAGAAATAAATTTTTGTGTAACGGGAATATCTTGATTTGCATTAAAAACATTATAAAAAGTTTCTACATTGTTTACGACACAACCGACATTAAGAGGTAAACCTTTAGGCGGAATCAATCTTTTGGTTGCGTGATAAACTAATTCATACTCATCACCCGAAGGATAAAAATCTCCAAGCAAACTTAGTTCAATATTTTCATTCAAAAAAGGTTCAATGGCAGAAATTGCACATGAATTTTTTTCTTTTATTCCAAAATATCCTTTTTTAGCAGAAACAGCATTAAACATCAACTCCATGCCTTTTACAATTTCTTCAGGGTGATTCACCATAATTTCAAAATCTTTATGAATAAGGGGTTCGCACTCAGCTCCATTTGCAAGAATAAATTCAACATTAGACTTAGCTTTTATGTGAGTAGGGAAACCTCCACCTCCTGCACCAACTACCCCTGCATCAAAGATTTTTTCGGGAAAACCCATAGTTAATTCCTCTTAATTACAACAACAGTAGTATCATCTTGATATTTGCTATTTGAAGTAGAGAAATTTTGGACATCTTGTATTATTTCGGCAGCAATTTGTTTAGGAGTTTTATGGGCATTCTTCCTAATTACTTCGCTTAACCTTTTCTCTTCATAAAATTGATAATTTTCATTAGCTGCATCGGTAACTCCGTCAGAGAAAATTACAAGTACATCTCCCGATTCAAAATTTATACTATCAGTAACATATCTTGAATTGGGAGCAGGCCCAAGCAAAGGACCTGTTGGTTCTAAAAGTGAAAAAGTCTGATTTTTTTGACTAAAAAACAAAGGTGGATTATGTCCGGCATTTGCATAAAGAAATAATCCTTTTTTATCATCAGAAAGCTCACCATAAAAAAGGGTAGAAAACCTATCATCACTGAAGATTTTATTCACCAAGTTATTTAGTCTGAACATCATGGGTGAAATTTTCATTTGAAAAGAACCGGACATTCTAATTGCACCTGAAATATACATAGCTTCAGCCGAGGCACTTAATCCCTTAGAAGCGGCATCACCCAATACAATTCCAAGTCGTTCTTCATCTTCACCAATTTTGATGTAATCGTAAAAATCACCTCCAACAATTTGTGCAGGAATTGTAATCCCGAAAATATCATATTTCTCAAATTTATATTCATGCTCAGGTAAAATACTTCTTTGAAGTTGTCTTGCTTTATCAATATCTTCAATTAAATTTTCTCTGGAAGAAGAAACTCTTCGTTCTTTTATTTTTGAAGTTAGAACAGTCGCAATAATATTAAGTTTATATCTTAGCTCTTCGCGTAATTCATCACTATTCAAAGAAAGCAAATATTCATAATACATTTTTCCAGCAACTTTTATTTTAGAACCTATGCCCGAAGCAGAATATTTAAATATGCCTTTTTTAATAAGTTCTTGATTTGTTTCGTTTGCTAAAATAGTTCTATATTTTGAAACAACAGCAAGTATAGGATTATCTTTAAGAGTAAGTTCAAAATCTTTATGTATTTTACTTACTTTTCCCGTTTGATAAACAAGTTTATAAGATTTTCTTTCAACATTTAATTTCCAAATTCTGCCTCCGGTAATTTCAAACTTAGAATTCTCCACCAGTTGTTTTAAAATATCGTGAAGTAAATCTTGCTCCGTGTCAAAATGTTTGGATGCCAAAGCATCAATGGTTTTATATAGTTTTATTTGTTCCATATGATATTTTTTTAATGAAAACTAATTAAGTAATATAATAAGTTTTAGTATGAATATGAATAAAAAGATAGTGTTTTGATAACTAAAATTATAGCATAGAATATTTTTATACTCAGGTAATACTATTCTTGGAATATTACAATTAACTAAACAACTTACTCTTAAATCCATTCTTAATTAAATCTATATTGAATAAATAGTTTTACGATATTAGATTTAACACTTCTATTGCTTAACAGATTGAAAATCCTGCTAAACTAAATCAAATTTTTTCCAAAATGTGAAACTTATTTATTAATCTTACATTCTAAAATTTATATACTCTTCTAATTTTGCGACACAAAATATTATTAGTTAGGTTCCCTTAATTCCTATATCTTTTCTAAAATAAATATTATTAAAATCCACCTTAGATAAAACTTTGTAAGCTCTTTTCTTACAAATAGTTAAATCATTACATTTAGAAACAGCTACAATATTTAATACCCTACCACCATTTGTTAATAAATTTATTTTTCCATCATTCTTTGAAAGTATTGTCCCTGCATGTATTATTTTAATCTCTTCAGAATTTTCAGATAATCCTGTAATTTCATAACCTTTTTTGTAACTATCAGGATAACCACCTGAAGCTGCCACAACACAAATAGCACTTCCACCATTATATTTTACTGCATTTTCATCAGTTTGTCCTTCTGCTGTTGTTTTTAATAATTGATAAAAACTTTTATCTAATAATTGCAAAACAACTTGAATTTCCGGATCACCAAATCGACAATTAAACTCAATAACTTTTATACCATCTTTAGTTCTTATCAATCCACAATAAAGACAACCATTAAATTTTGATTTTTTATCAGAAAGTCCTTTTAATGTAGGAATAATAATATTTTGTTCTATTTCACTTATCAATTCAGCATTAACAAAATTTAATGGTGAATATGCTCCCATTCCTCCTGTATTTTTTCCGGTATCGCCTTCACCTATTCTTTTGTGATCTTGAGACGGAGGTAAAATCACATAATCCTCACCGTCTGTAACAACAAATACAGAAAGTTCTTCTCCTTCAAGGAACTCCTCAATTACAACATTATTTCCCGCTTCACCAAAAATTGCATCATTCATTATTTCATCTATTGCATTTTTCGCTTCATCAAAAGTTTGGGCAATAATTACTCCTTTCCCGGCAGCTAATCCTGAAGCTTTTATTACGATTGGGAAATTACTTTGTTGCAAATATTTAACTGCTTCATCAAATTCATCTTTAGAGAATGATTTAAAGTCTGCTGTTGGAATATTATATTCTTTCATTAAATTTTTAGCAAAAGTTTTATCACCTTCAATTCTTGCAGCATTTTTATTTGGTCCAAAAACTAAAATTGAATTTTGTCTTAAAAAATCAGCTAATCCATCTACAAGTGGTTGCTCAGGACCTATCACCACAAGTTCAATATTCTTCAGTTTGCAAAAATCAACAATCTCTTGATGAGTTTTTAAGCTTACATTTGTTCCAACTTGATGTGTGCCTCCGTTGCCGGGAGAAATAAATATTTCGTTTTGATTATTTTCTTCGTATAACTTTAGAGCAATAGCATGCTCCCTTCCGCCTGAGCCTATTATTAATGTTTTCATTATTCCGCTTTTAAATAAAATTGAAAGATTTTTGCCAATTGTTCAGTTTGATTTGTTCTATTTAAGTTTTCTATAAATTCTTCGTCCGGTTTAGGCAAATTATTTTCAAGAAATAGTTTATGTACTTTTAGTAAAGTTTCTTTAATTTCAGCAATATCATCCGGTTTTGTAATAAATGCAGCTTTATATTCTTCGGCATTAATTTTCGCCGCTCCATCCGGCAATGAAGCAATTACCGGTTTTCTAGTTGCAAAATATTCGAACAATTTACCAGGTGTAACAACCTTCATTTTTTCTTCATTCGGCAACATTACCCACAATACATCACTCGAAAGAATCTCCCTAACAGATTGTTTATGCTCAAGATAACCGGTTAGCCTAACAAATCGCTCTATTTTAAGTTTTTTTATTAAATTCTTATATTCTCTCTTAAAATGTCCGATAAATTTTAATTCTATATTTGAAGCAATATCTGGATTTTCTTGCATTAGTTTCTTAAATCCTTTAAAGAAATAGTAAGGTGTTATGTCTTCGTAAAAACTCCCGGAGTAAGCAATCACCATTTTGTTTGTATCTCTAACAACCGGTTGAATATCTTCAAAATCCTGCAAATCGTAACCATGTCTAATTATATCTACGCTATCAAATTTAAGAAATTGATAATTTTTCAATAAATTTTCTTTTATAAGTCTATTTACAGTAATTATTCCATCAACTCTTCTAAGAGCGTTACTTTCTAATTTTTTGTTCTTGTATTTATGATAAGGAGTTGGATAAAAACTAAACTGATTATCAATCCAGGCATCTCTATAATCTACAAAGAGAGGAATATGAAATATTTCTTTAATTTGTAAAATTGGAGTTATGGCAGAAAATGGAGGAACGGAAATATAAATTGCATCAAATTTCTTTTCGGAAAGTAACCGTCTTGCATCTTCGGCTGCCTTTTTGCTCCAACGGATTTTATTATCGGGAATAAAAAATGTTTTACTTATTCTACTTAAAACTTTCATCCAAAAATTAGAAGGCATTTTAACTTCACCTTTACTTTTTAGAAGCGAATTAGGATCAAAAGCTTCTGTTCTAACAATTGTAACTCCCGCATCTTCAGCTTCTTTCAACAATGATTCATCGTAAGCAAAGTAACCGATTTTTCCGGTTGTAAGAACGGTTGGTTCCCAGCCAAAATCCTTAAGATATTTAGTAAATTTTAATGTACGCTGAACCCCACTCAATCCCAGCGGAGGATAATAATAAGCTATTACCAGAACTTTAAACATTAAATATTCCTATGAATGATAGTTGGGTGATTCTTTTGTAATTATAACATCATGCGGATGACTTTCTTTTAAACCAGCATTTGAGATTTTCACAAACTTAGTATTCTCTTTGAACTCTTTAATCGTCCGTGCTCCGCAATATCCCATAGAAGCTCTTAAACCACCAATAAATTGATAGATTGTATCGGAAAGCGGACCTTTGAAAGGAACACGTCCTTCAACACCTTCTGGTACCAATTTCTTAATATCATCTTCCATATCTTGGAAATATCTATCTTTGCTCCCCTCTTTCATTGCCCCAATCGAACCCATTCCTCTGTAAACTTTAAAACTTCTGCCTTCAAACAATATCTTTTCTCCGGGAGTTTCATCAACTCCGGCAAACATTCCGCCCATCATAACCGTATCTGCTCCGGCAGCAATAGCTTTTGCAACATCTCCAGTTTGTTTAACTCCACCATCTGCAATTACGGGAACTCCTAAATCTTTTATGGCTTTTGCAACTTCTAGAACAGCACTTACTTGAGGAACACCAACACCGGCAACAACTCTTGTTGTACAAATTGAACCTGCTCCGATTCCTACTTTCACTCCATCTATGCCAAGACCAATTAAATCTTTTGCGGCTTCCGCAGTTACAATATTTCCTGCCACTAATTGTAGATTAGGAAAACTATCTTTTATTTCTTTTACGGTTTTCAGAACACCTTCCGAATGTCCATGGGCTGTATCAACAACAACAACATCTACTTTTGAGTTTATGAGTGCTTCTACTCTTTCTAAAGTATTGTAAGTAACACTTACAGCAGCACCAACTCTTAATCTTCCCAATTCATCTTTACAGGCATTGGGAAATTTTTTCTTTTTGGAAATATCTTTAAATGTAATTAAACCTTTTAGAATACCGTTATCATCTACAACAGGTAATTTTTCAATTTTATACTTTTGCAAAAGTATTTCGGCTTCTTCCAGCGTTGTTCCGAGTGCTGCTGTTCTAAGATTTTCTTTGGTCATTATTTCGGAAATTCTTAGATTCATATTTGGTTCAAATCTTAAATCACGATTTGTTAAAATACCTATTAATTTTTCGTTATCATCAACAATCGGGATTCCGCTGATTCTATATTTCTCCATCAGATTTATTGCATCAATTACTAACTTATCGGCAGTTAATGTTATCGGATGATGAATCATTCCACTTTCTGAACGTTTAACTTTATCTACTTCTTCAGCTTGTCGTTCAATACTCATATTTTTATGAATAATTCCCAAGCCTCCTTGTCCCGCCATAGCAATTGCCATTTTGCTTTCTGTTACAGTATCCATAGCTGCAGAAACAAAAGGAATTTTTAATTTGATATCGCGTGAAAAATATGTTTCTATGTTTGTTTCTCTTGGCAAAACAGATGATTTTGCAGGAATTAAAAGTAAATCATCAAACGTCAATCCTTCTAATACTATTTTATCAATTTCCATTTTATTTATCCTTATAGTAGTTTTCTTATTCAAAAGCAGCTAATCCCGTTATATCCTCTCCGATAATCAGTGTGTGCATTTCGTGAGTTCCTTCATAAGTTTTTACACTTTCGAGATTTGCAGAATGTCTCATAACCGGATATTCATCTAAAATTCCATTTGCTCCCAAAATCTCTCGGGCTTCTCTTGCAGCATTTAACGCAGCTTCACAATTATTTCTTTTAGCCATAGAGATTTGTGTATGTTTTACTTTTCCCTGATCTTTTAAAGTTGCAAGTCTGTAGTTTAACAATTGTGCTTTGGTAATTTCATTTAATATTTTAACGAGTTTTTGTTGTGTAAGTTGGTAGCCTGCAATAGCTTTAGAAAACTGAACTCTTGATTTGGCATAAGTCAAAGCGGAATCGAAAACCGCCATCATCGCACCGACAACTCCCCAAGCTATTCCGTAGCGTGCTTGATTTAAGCACATAAGCGGAGATTTTAAGCCTTTGCTTTCGGGCAGAATATTTTCTTCGGGAACGAAAACATCTTGAAAAATAAGTTCTGAAGTTATTGAAGCACGCAAAGAATGTTTTCCTTTCATTTCGGGAGCAGAAAATCCATCAAAATCTTTTTCAATAATAAATCCTCTAATTACATTATCGAGTTTTGCCCAAACTATTGCCAAATCAGAAATTGTTCCGTTTGTAATCCACATTTTGGCACCATTAAGTAAATATCCGCCATCAACTTTTTTAGCAGTTGTAATCATCCCACCCGGATTTGAACCGTAATCTGGTTCGGTTAAACCAAAACAACCGATTGTTTCTCCGGTTGCTAACTTAGGAAGCCATTTATTTTTTTGTTCATCTGAACCAAAAATGAAAATCGGGTACATAACCAAACTACTCTGTACTGAAACAAAACTTCTTAAACCACTATCTCCTCTTTCTAACTCTTGCATTGCCAAACCGTAAGCTACATTATTTAAATTAGCACAGCCATACTTTTCCGGTAAAGTTATTCCAAATAACGATAGTTCACCAAACTTGGCAATTAGTTCATTCGGGAAAGTTCCCTGCTGATAATTTTTTTCAATTATCGGGAGCACGTCGTTATCTACAAATTCTCTTACTGAATTTTGCACCATTTTTTCTTCATCAGTTAAGAGCTCAGTTATGTTAAAATAATCTACACCTTTAAATTTGTTCATTTGTTTCTTTTAGTTTTAATTCATTTATTACTTCTAAAATAATATTTCCGGTAAAACCTCTGCTTAATAAAAATTGATATATTTTCTTTTTTAATTCAGTATTTGTATAGTTCTTATAACTTAATTGTTCTATTTTTTTTTGTGCAATAATTTTAGCCGATTCCAAAAACTTTTGTTCATCACACAAGTTATTTATAACTTTTTCAATTATATTTCTATCAACACCTTTTTGAAAAAGCGAGGCTTTTATTTTTAACAACCCTTTTTTTTTACTTTGCTGAACTTTAAAGAAATCTTCTACATATTTCCTATCGTTTAAGAACTCTTTCTCTTCCAATTCTAAAAGAACATTATCAATTAAAGAGTTGTCATATTTCTTCTTCAACAACTTTAATTTAAGTTCTTGTTTACTATGATTTCTTCTCGAAAGATACCTGAAAGAACTCTGTTTTATTTTAAATATTTCTATTTTTTCTTCTAAGTTTTTTCTTTCATTGCTGCTTAATTCATCATCAACAGCCAGGTAATTCCTAGTAAATATTTCGTAAGGAATTATTAATTGCTCAGAATTACAAAATTTCACATAAACATTATTTCTTACTTTCTTTACTTCTGTAACTTTCTGAAAAATTAAATTTTTCGTCATGTTGAGCTCGTTTAACTATCCGATAAGTAAGAACCCAAAATTAATTTGGGATACCACAAACTTTTAATTTTAAATACCCTCAATTTTTTAGAGAGAATTATCATTTAGAAGATTTTCCCTCTTTTGTATCTTCCACTTGCTCCGGTGTTTCAACCATTCCAAGTTTTTGTTTTACTTGAAGTTCTAAATTATTAAGAATTTCGGGGTTTTCCTTTAACTGTGTTCTAAATTGTTCTCTTCCTTGAAATCTATCTTCGCCGAAAGTAAACCATGCTCCGCCTTTTTTGATAACACCGTGCTCCACACCAAGATCAATAAGTTCTCCGGTTTTGCTTATTCCTTCGTTGTACATTATATCAAACTCTATTTGTTTAAAGGGAGGAGCAACTTTACTTTTAACAACTTTTACTTTTGTTCTATTACCTACAATATCTTGTCCGTTTTTTATTGCAGCAATTCTTCTAATATCCATTCTTAGTGAAGCATAAAATTTGAGAGCATTACCGCCGGTTGTGGTTTCGGGGCTTCCAAACATAACACCGATTTTACTTCTAAGCTGATTAGTAAAAATAACACAAGTTTTTGAACGATTAACGGCACCAGTAATTTTTCTTAATGCTTGCGACATTAATCTTGCTTGAACACCCATCTGGGCATCACCCATTTCTCCTTCAATTTCCGAACGAGGAACAAGAGCAGCGACAGAATCAATTACAATAATATCAAGTGCGTTACTTCTTACTAAAGTATCAACTATTTCAAGTGCTTGTTCGCCATAATCAGGTTGAGAAAGCAATAAATTATTTATATCAACACCTAACTTTTGAGCATAGCTCGAATCAAGAGCGTGCTCCGCATCAATAAATGCAGCAATGCCGCCTTTCTTTTGTGCTTCGGCAATTGTGTGAAGACAGATTGTAGTTTTACCTGATGATTCAGGTCCGTAAATTTCTACAATTCTTCCTCTTGGAACACCGCCAATGCCCAATGCATAATCCAAAGAAACAGAACCTGTGGAAATTGCTTCAATTTTGTTTATAACTCCGTCACCAAGTTTCATTATGGCACCTTTACCATAAGTTTTCTCGATGCCATACATTGTATCTTCTAAAATTTTTAATCTTGGATCTTTTTCTGCTGCCATTACTTCCTCCGTTTATTTCAATTCAAAACTTTTTATTTTTGTATAAACAGAACCAGTTTGTTCTAATTTGCTTTTTACGACAGAAAATTTATTAATAATAAATTCTTCCGAGTTTATTATGTAGTTATTAAATTTTTTGATTCTGCTTATATCAAGATTCTTTTTAATTCTTAAAACAGTTACATGCGGATAAAAATTATGATTTTCTTTTTTAAAACCGAGCAACTGACATTCTTCTTCAATTATTTTTTGAAAATTTACAATTTCAACATTTCTTAAAAAATCGGTGTAGAGAATTTTTAATTCACTCCCTCTTTTAAAGAATCCAAATTTACTAAAATTGGTTTTAATTTGAGTGAATTTTATAGTTTCTAATCTATTTAATAAGAGTTCTAAAATATTTTCACCAACATCACCCAGGAATTTAAGAGTAATGTGTAATTTGCTGCTATCTTCCCAATTAAGATTATTTGGTGGACCGTAAATACTATTTCTAAGCTCAATTAAATTTTCTTTAACTGCTTCGGGAATATCTAATGAAATAAAAATTCTATGTGTCATAAGAAATACCAAGAAGATTTCTTCTGAGCATTTCCAGTGCAGCTTGCGAAGTTCTATCCTTATTAAGCAAACGATTATCGCCAAACCTGAATTCTTTTGCGGTACAAACATTTTCATCGCAAATACCAATATAGACAAGACCTACGGGTTTATCATCAGTAGCTCCTCCCGGACCCATAATTCCAGTAACCGAAAGTCCTATATCTGTAACACTTACGGATTTAATTCCTTCAGCCATTAAGCGGGCAACTTCGAGACTTACTGCTCCAAATTTATGTAACAGGTCTTCATCAATACCAAGTTGTTCTACTTTTGCTCCGTTACTGTAAGCTATCATAGCTCTTTCAAAATATTCACTACTGCCGCTTACGTTTGTAATCCGGCTGCTGATTAAACCGCCAGTGCATGATTCAGCAATAGCTATAGTTAATGCTCTATCTTTTAATAATTTACCTACAACTTCTTCTAACGTTTGAGTATCTTTACCATAAATATATCTTCCGATTTTCAATCTGATTTTTTGTTCAATTTCGAATAGTTTTTCAGTAGCTTTTTCCTCATTTTCATCACTTGTGTTTATTTTAATTTTCACACCAAATTGATTCGGCAAAAAAGCGAGATTTCCTTTTTCGATTTCGTCTATTAATTTTATTTCATCATAAAGGAATGATTCGGGTATTCCTGTAGTAAGCAAAGTTGTAGTTTTAGAAAAATATGCCCGCTTAAATTTTTCGGAAATTTTGGAAACAACAAATTCAGTCATCATTGCCTGCATCTCAATTGGAACACCGGGCAAAGCAAAAAAGAGTTTTTTATCTTTGTTTATACAAATTCCTGGAGCTGTTCCGTAACTGTTTCTTATTGGCTCCGAAATTTCAGGAACAAGCGCTTGTTTAATATTTGTCTCGGTTAATTTTCTTTTTCTTTTTTCAAAGATTGCTTTGATATCTTGAAGAACATCTTCATTTTCTACAAGTTTTGTTTTAAAAGATTTAACAACGGCACTAAGAGTTACATCATCGTGTGTTGGACCTAATCCGCCTGTTAGAATTACTACATCATTTTTTATCATTGATGTGTTAATTTCGTTAAAAATAACATCTTCATTATCAGCTATAACAGAAACACTACTTACGGCGTAATTATTCTCGTTAAGCAGATTTCCTATAAATGAAGCATTAGAATTAACCGTTTGTCCATTTAAAAGCTCATTTCCAATTGATATAATATGAATTTTCATGTTAATCTCTTTTTCTAAAAAAATAGAAGTTTAAATATAATCATAAAAATTAAGGAATACAGTCCTGAAACAATATCATCAGCCATAATTCCGTATCCGCCTTTTAATGATTCCAACTTATTTGCAGGATAGATTTTAACTATATCAAAAAATCTCCATACAATAAAAGTTATAATAAATAGTTGAAAATTTGAAGGAATATATAAATATGCAATCCAGGTTCCTACAAACTCATCCAAAGTAAATTGTTTAGGATCTTTTTTATAAATTGTTTCAAAATAATTACCAAGAGTTATTCCGTAAATGGTTGAGAAGATAATTATTGGAATCAAAATTAATAAGTTATTAAGTTCGGGAATAAACAAGAATAACGCAGCTGCAAGGCTTCCGAATGTTCCGGGAGCAAATGGAATATAACCCGTATAAAAACCCGATCCAATAAATTTCTTATAATCAAAATTCATTTACTAACAAATAATCTGCTTATTAAAATTCTATTTTGATATAAATAAATAATTCCCGTAATAAATGTGAATAATGTTATTACAAACATAATATAATAAATCATTTCTATATTTGTAAGAACGTTAAACACATCAGGGAATTGATTAGCTAAGTACTCATTCTCTTTCAACGTAAAAACAAATAGAAGATAAAAAATAAAAACCATTTGAATAAATGTTTTAATTTTTGCAATATTACTTGTTGTAAAAGATTTCTTTTTCCACTCGGCAAAAAGTCTTAGTCCTGTTATAACAACATCTCTTGCTACTACAATAATAACCATCCATAGAGGCAAAACATCAATACAAACAAAACCAAAAAAAGCAGCTGAGGTTAAAATTTTATCTGCCAAGGGATCCATAAATTTGCCCCAAGTTGTAATATAATTAAATTTTCTTGCCAGCCAGCCATCGTACCAATCGGTAATTGCAGCTATTATATAGACTACTAGAGAAATTTGCATGAGTAAAGGTTCATCTGATAAAAATAAATAGAGAAAAACCGGAGTTAAAATTATCCTTAATGTAGTAAGTTGATTTGGTAAAACCATTATCTGTTTACTACCGGGTAATTTTCAAAAAGATTATATAAATATTCATAATCGTATAAGCCTGTATTGTGTCCATCTTGCCACTCAATACTTACTGCATAAGTACCAACAATATTTATTTTAACTACTGTTAGTTGTTCTCTAGTATAAAGAGGGATATATTTTTCTCCCCACTCTTCTTGTTCGGCTCCGCAGATTGCACAAGGGCAATTGTGCCGTAAATTGCTAAGCCTTATACTCTGCAACTTTCCGTTATCCCAAGTAACATCAAGGAATTCCTTATCTCGGACTTTTATTTTTACAGGCTTCATTAATCAATCCTACTGCCGGTAAGCATAAATAATGCTTCTTGATATTTTTTTGTAGTATTATTAATCACATTCTCCGGTAAATTAGGAGCAGGTGGTTTTTTGTTAAAGTTGACAGATGCTAAATAATCTCTAACATATTGCTTATCAAAACTTGATTGACCTCTTCCCTTTTCGTATTGGGCTTTGGGCCAAAATCTCGAGGAATCCGGAGTTAGTAATTCATCTATCAGAATAATTTCATCTTTGTAAAAACCAAATTCCATTTTAGTATCGGCAAGAATTATTCCTTTCTCAGCAGCAAAATCGGCAGCTTTTTTATAGATTTCCAATGATTTAGATTTTAACATATCATAAGTTTCTTTTCCAACAATTTCTATTGCTTTCTGCTCAGTAATATTTTCATCATGATCACCAATATCCGCTTTAGTAGAAGGGGTAAAAATCGGCTCGGGCAGTTTTTCTGATTCACCTAAATTTTCGGGAAGTTTAATTCCGCAAACCGTTCCTTCACGTCTATATTCTTTCCAACCGGAACCTGTAATATAACCTCGAACAATACACTCTAAAGGAATTAGTTTGGCTTTTTTAACCAGCATTGAACGACCTTTAAGAGTTTCTGCATATTTTTTAAAAACATCAGGAAATTTATTTACATCTGTAGAAACCAAATGATTGGAAAAAATATTTTTTGAAAAATCAAACCAGAACTCGGAAATTTTTGTTAAGATTTCCCCTTTTAACGGAATTCCTTCGTTCATTATTACATCAAAAGCCGAGAGTCTATCGGTTGAAATAATTACATAGTAATCTTCCACCTCGTATAAATCTCTTACTTTTCCTCTCTTAAATAATTTTATATCTTCAAAATTTGTTTCAGTTATTACTCTTTTCTCCACAAACATCTCCTTTTTTTTAAGATTAAAATATAGTTAGTCTCTAAGCTTAATTCAACATTGCGGTAATAAAAATTTTGAATTTAGATTTTAAAATTATACTATGAAAGCGAAAAGGCAATATTAAAAATATTAGAATACAAAATATTAAACTAAAGATGTAGAATATATGTTATCTCGATTAATGCAATAGATAAACGATAGTAAATAATAAAAATTATAAATTGTTCACCTAAAACAATTCATATTTTTTTACTGCCTCTTATCTGCATTAAGTGTTTTGAAAATTGAATTACTCTTTATCATCAACAAATAAAGTTAATAAACCTGCAATAATCATAGAAACTCCACCAAGTAAAAGAGCATAAATTGCTTCGCCATCAAAAAGATATTTTACAAAAAATCCTAAAATTGCAGCAGCGGTAATTTGTGGAATAACAATAAAGAAATTAAAAATTCCCATGTAAACTCCCATTTTTTTCGCAGGTAATGAACCGGTTAAGATCGCGTAAGGCATTGCAAGAATTGATGCCCAAGCCAAACCGATGCCTAACTCAGAGATTAAAAGTAAGTTCGGATCTTTTATAATATAAAATGAAGCAAGACTTAATCCCCCAATGATTAAACTTATAAAGTGTACCGTTTTTCTGTTGGTTAATTTTGCAATCCACATAATTACAAAAGCCATAATAGCTGCAAAACCATTATAGACTGCCATAAGTATTCCAACCCAATCCGCACCTTCATTATAAAGATGTGATGTTGTGGAAGTTGCTCCATAAATGTGTCTTGTTACAGCAGGAGTTGTATAAATCCACATTGAGAAAAGTGCAAACCAAGAGAAGAACTGAACAAACGATAACTGCTTCATGGTTTTGGGCATGTTGTATAAATCGGTGATAACTTCAACTAATCCCGATTTATTATTTTTCTTTGCAATCGAATTTGTAAAAATTTGTAATAATCCAAAAACAAAAACAGCTCCAAATAAGACCATTAGTCCGTAATCAATAAAAATAAACAAATTAAAAATTACAATCAGCATAAGTCCGATTGCACTCCAGATAATTCCATTTTTTATAAAATTCGGTTTTACTGTTTCAGAAATTTCGGAAATGTGAGTATCTGTTTGAGCACTATTCGCTTCAGAAAATTTTTCTAACTCTTCGGGTGAATATTCTTTTGTTCTAAAAATTGTCCATAGAACCGCCAAAAAAAATGTTATTCCGCCAAGATAAAAAGAATATTTAACTGAATCGGGGATCTGACCTTCAACTGCCGTGTTAGAAATTCCAAGCCAATTTGTAAAAATATAAGGAAGTGCAGAAGCAATTATTGCTCCGATTCCAATGAAAAAGCTTTGCATGGAAAATCCCATTGTGCGCTGTTCATTGGGCAGCATATCACCGACAAAAGCTCTAAAAGGTTCCATCGTAATATTTATGCTTGCATCCATAATCCAAAGCATTCCGGCAGCAAACCAAAGGTAAGGCGAGTTAGGCATAATGATTAAAGCAAGTGAAGCAAAAATTGCACCTACAAAAAAGTAAGGTCTTCTTCTTCCTAATTTGTTCCAAGTGTTATCGCTCATGTGCCCTATTACCGGTTGAATAATAAGTCCGGTAACCGGAGCTGCAATCCAGAGAATTGGGATTTCGTCAATATTTGCACCAAGTGTTTCAAAAATTCTACTTACGTTTGCATTTTGAAGAGCAAACCCGAATTGAATACCGAGAAATCCGAAACTCATATTCCAAATCTGCCAAAAAGATAATTTAGGTTTCTTCATAATATTTATACTTAACTAATAAAATTTATGTTTAAAATATTCAAAATTATCTAATTAAAAAAGTTAAACTTTTCAAAAAATAAAATATTCTTTTTATATTTGATTTTTAATAAAAACTAAATATTCAAAAAAATGTCAAAAAAATTCAATCCGAAAAATTATTACAAAAAAGTTATATCTAATTTTGAAAAGAAATATCAACTGATTCTTAAAAATAAAGAACCAAAATCCCTTTACGAACCATGCGATTTTATTGTTGAAAGTACCGGTAAAAGGTTAAGACCGTTTCTTGTACTTATTTCTGCACAGGCTGTGGGAGCAAAGCTTACAAAAGTTCAAAATGCTGCTATGGCTGTTGAACTTTTTCACAATTTCACTTTGGTTCATGATGATATAATGGATAATGCCGATAAGCGAAGAGGAAGACCAACGCTGCATATAAAATATGATATAAATACTGCTATTCTCGCCGGTGATAATCTTTTGGCAATTGCTTATCAAAGGCTTTTGATGGATTGTAAGAAAAATAATATCATCCCCGTTGAAGATTTTACACAAGGTTTAATTGAAGTCTGTGAAGGACAAAGTCTTGATAAAGAATTTGAAACAAGGAAAGATGTAACCTTAGAAGAATACATCGTGATGATAAACAAAAAAACTGCCGCTCTTGCAGAAACATGTTGTTCTATTGGAGCAAAAATAGGCGGAGGTTCGGTAAAAGAAATAAATGCTTTAAGAAAATACGGAAAATATTTAGGTTTCGCATTCCAGATTCAAGATGATTTATTAGACATTATGGCTGATGAAGCTGAACTCGGTAAAAAAATTGGAGGCGATCTTTTAGAAGGAAAAAAAACCTATCTTCTACTAAAGGCTCTCGAAAAATCTGAAGGCGAAGATAACAATCTAGTCAAAAAAGTAATCGAAAATAACGGAATAAGAAAAAATCAAATTAATAAGTATAAAGAATTATACATAAAACTCGATGTTATTGAAGAAGCATCCAAAGAAGTAAAACGATATACAAATTTGGCACTAAACTCATTAAAAAACATTCAAAATAGTAACGCTAAAGAAACTTTGATTTGGCTTGCATCATCACTTACAAACAGGAAAAAATGATAGAAAAAGAAGTTGAAATAATAAACAATGCAGGTCTGCATACAAGACCTGCAGCAACTATCGTAAAAATTGCAGCTAAATACAGTTGTGAATTTTTCATAAAAAAAGACGGAATGAACATTAACGGTAAAAGCATAATCGGGGTAATGACTCTCGCAGCCGAAAAAGGTTCCAAATTGCTTCTGTCATTCGATGGAATTGATGAAGAAGAAGCTTGCAAATCTATTATTGAGTATTTTAATAAAGGGTTTGACGAATTATGAAAAAAAATAATCTAAAAGGTGTTGCCACTGCATCAGGTATTTCAATAGGTACTGCCTACTTATACGAAAAAAAAATAGAAACTATTGAAAATGGAACAATAAAAGATGTGGATGAAGCTTTAGAAAAGTTTGATAATGCCGTAGCAAAATCAAAAAAAGAACTGCTAAAAATTTTTAATCTTGCAGTAGATAAAATGGGTGAACAGAGAGCAAGAATTTTTGAAGCTCAAATGATGATTTTGGATGATCCCATTCTTATGGGACATATAAAAAAGAGAATAAAAGAAGAAAAAAGAACTCCTGAATTTATTGTTGATGCCGAAATTTCAAAGTATCAAGAAATATTGCAGCAATCTACCGAAACTTACATGAAAGAACGAAGTCAGGATATTGCTGATATTAAGAATAGAATTATCAGAAATCTTAAACAAAAAAAATGGAAAAGTAGAATAGATAAAGATGTAATTGTTGTAACTGAAACTATTACTCCTGCAGACACCGTTTTATTTTCGAGAGTAAATGTTAAAGGATATGTAACAAACTTCGGCGGATTAACTTCGCATGCTGCAATTGTTGCACGTTCACTGGGTATTCCCGCCGTACTTGGTATTCATGATGCAACTGCAAAAATTAAAACCGGAGATAAAATAATTATTGACGGTTTACACGGAGAGGTTATTTTTAATCCAGATAATGAACAATTATCTTTTTACAAAAATAAATTACAAAAGTTAAAAGAATTTGATTCTGAACTTGCAAAGCTTGCAGATAAACCTGCAGTAACAACTGACAACAAAAAGATTATTCTTAGAGCAAATCTGGATATAAGAGAAGAATTAGATTATATTTTTAAAAATGGTGCCGAAGGCAGCGGACTGGTAAGAACCGAACAGATTTTTAATCTCGATGATGAATTCCCTGACGAAGAGAAACAATATAAAACCTATATTGAGCTTGCCGAAAAATTATATCCCAATGTTGTTATAATAAGAGTCTTTGATGTAGGAGGTGATAAAGTTTTCTCTGTTGATTTTAAGGACCCAAATCCGTTTTTAGGTTGGCGGGGAATTAGATTCTTACTCGATAATGAAAAGCTGTTCAAGATACAAATAAGAGCAATATTAAGAGCTAGTACACATAAAAACATAAAGTTTATGCTCCCTCTTATTTCTTATATTCAAGAAATAAGAAAAACAAAAACTATTATTGAAACTTGTAAAAATGAATTACGAAGAGAAAACAAAGAATTTGATGAGAATATTAAACTCGGAATAATGATTGAAGTTCCTTCCGCAGCGGTAATGGCAGAAGAATTTGCTGCAGAAGTTGATTTTATTAGTATCGGGACAAATGATTTAATTCAATATCTACTTGCAGTTGATAGAGGAAATGAAATTGTATCATCACTTTATAGAGAGTTTCATCCGGCTGTAATTAGAACACTTTATAAAATAATCCATTCAAGTAAACTCGGCAAAGCAAAAGTAAGCATTTGCGGCGAAATGGCTGCCGATATTCTTGCAACTCCTCTTTTGGTCGGGATGGGTTTAGACTCAATGAGCGTTTCCGCTTCAATGATTCCTCATATAAAAAAAATAATAAGAGCAATCAGTTACGAAGAGGCAAAAAAACTTGTAGAGGAATGTTTAACCTTTGTTACTGAAAAAGAAATTAGTGATAGGATCTTAGAATTTTTCAAAGTTCATATTAAAGACGAGTTAGATAATATTCTTTAATGCTGAAATATAATCGATTTTAATACTTTTTTTACATGTGTTCATGCAAATAAGATATTCAAAGCTAAATATTAAATTTTTTTGTTGGTATTTTTGTTCACTTTTTATAATTTGTAAACAAATTATTTTAATATTATTTGATGCTGCTAAAGCAATTTTATAATTGAATAATATGTGGGATGAAAAATTATAATTCGGGTAATAAATGAAAAAAGCATTTCTTGATTATGTATTGAAAGTTCGTTTACCTTTAACACTATTTGTAGTTGTACTTTCCTTTATAGTTACATTCTATTTCTCAAGGCCTGAGCGAGATGGAATTGGCTACCAACCTGAGCAGCCTATTGCTTATTCTCATAAGCTTCATGCAGGACAAATGAAAATTGACTGTCAATATTGTCATACGGGAGTTACAAAAGGAAGGCATGCTTTAGTTCCTTCAGCAAATATTTGTATGAACTGCCATACCCTGGCAAGAAACGATAAAGCGGAAATTATTAAACTAGCTAAATATTATGAAAACAAAGAACCAATCCCGTGGAAAAGAATTCATAAAGTTCCCGAGTATGCTTACTTTAATCATTCGGTTCATGTTAATAAAGGCATTGAATGTGAAACCTGTCATGGTAATATTGCTGATATGGAAGTTGTAAAACAAATGAAAAGCTGGACAATGACAGCTTGTCTGGAGTGCCATAGAGAACCTGAGAAGTTTTTACCATATTTAAAAGATGTTAAAAAAGGTCCTACAAATTGTGCAGCATGTCATAGATAATTAAAAGGTAAAGAAATGAAATCGTTTAATAGAAGAAAGTTTTTTAATAAATTATCAATTAGTGCTCTTGGAGCAATGTTTTTAACTTCATTTCCTATTAATATGTTAGGAAAAAGTAAGCAAAACAAAAACGTAACTGTAAAAGTTAAACTTCATCCTAAATCTGTAAGAAGAACTAAATAATAAGGTTATTAGTAATGTCCAAAAATAATGGTACTAAAAAATTCTGGAAAAGTATAAAAGAATATCAAGATGACCCAAAGTTACTTGAGGAAAAGTTACATGAATTTAAAGAAGGAGTAACTGATGATTTTTCTCCTGATGATTTAAACAAATTTTCCAGGAGGAAATTTCTTGCCGTACTTGCCGCTTCAACTGCTTATGCTGCAACAGCGTGTACATCTTACAGAGATAAAGGTGAAATAGTACCTTATATTGATAGACCGGAAGAAATTTTACCGGGCAAGCCTACTTTTTATGCTTCCACCTTTGCCGAAGGAGATGAAACTTACGGAATAGTTGTAAAAACAAGAGAAGGAAGACCAATAAAAATAGAAGGTAATCCCGATGATAAAATTTCGGGAGGCAAAATTCCTTCAAAAGTGCACGCAAGTATATTAAATTTATATGATCCCGAAAGATTAAAAGAACCGAAAATAAACGGAAGAAATACAACTTGGGATAAAATTACTTCGGAAATAACAAGCCTATTAAATAATTCTGCTTCTAATGGCAAAGAAATAGCGTTTATAACAAATCCTATTCCTTCATCAACGACAAAAAAGATTATTGATGAATTTCTTGTAAAATATAAAACCGCTAAAGTTTACAGTTATAAGTTAAGCGGAAATGGAAATAGAAAAAATGCTTGGTTAAAAGGTTATAATTCCAAAATTATTCCTTCAATAAAATGGGATAAAGCGAAAGTTATAATTAGCTTGGAAGGTGATTTCCTTGGGCGGGAAGGAAATACTGTTGAAAACGGAATGCTTTATTCTAAAGGAAGAGATATTGCAAATTCCGAAAAAATGAATAAGCTTTACGCTCTTGAAGGTAATATGAGTTTAACCGGAATGAACGCCGATGTGAGATATCGTTTAAGCCCAAAATATTATATCGATTTTCTTCTTGCTTTAATGAAAGAATTAAATTTCCCCGTTAATAACGAAATAAAATCTTACATTAGTCAAGCAAGTATTGCTGAACTCTACAAAAACAGTAGTCTTGATAAAAATAGATTAAAAAAAATTGCTGATGATTTGCTAAAAAATAAAGGTAAATCAATTATTTATGCTGGCGATTCTTTGCCTGAAGAAATTCATTTAGTTGTAAATCTTTTGAATGAATTATTAGGAAATAAAGAATTATATGATTTTCAAAACGGCTATGTTAACTTAAACGAATTTGAAACGGAAAATTCTATTGCTGATTTAATTAAAAATAAAGGTACCGATGTAATTATTCATTTCGATTCCAATCCTGTTTACGAAATCCCGGGATATTCTGAGTTTTTGGAAAATATTCAAAATACCATCACAATTTCTGAAGCTCCCAATGAAACTGTGTTTAAATCAAAATATGTCTTGCCCATTAACAATATTTTAGAATCTTGGGGAGAATATCAAACAAGAAACGGACAAGTTACTATGCAGCAACCGGTAATTGTTCCTTTATTTAATACAAAGCAAAAAGAAGAAATTATTCTCAGTTGGCTCAACGGTGGATTTAAAAAAGACGCTTATTTAGATTATCTTAAAAATAATTTAAAAGAATCAGTTTATTCAAAAGGTAATTTTGCCACTTCTTTCAATAATTTTTGGAATAATGCTTTATATGACGGAGTTATTCCCATAAAAGCAATTAAAAGTAATCTCGGTAATTTTGATGATTCAACCATAAAAATTAAAAATAGAACTAAAAACGGTTTTGCTATTCTAATTCAAAAAAATTATTATTTCGATACGGGCAAATATGCTAATAACGGCTGGCTTCAAGAATTACCACATCCTGTTTCAAAAGTTACTTGGGATAATTATGCTGCAATTTCTCCGGGTTCAGGCGAAAAACTCGGGGTTTCCAATAATGATTTGATAAAAATAACTATCTCAGGTAAAACTTTAGAGCTTCCCGTTCTTCTTCAACCGGGTATGGCTGATGAAACTGTAGCTTTAGAACTCGGATACGGACGTAAAGATTCCGGCGAGGTTGCTAATGATGTTGGTTTCAATGTTAATGTTTTTCTAAATGGTAACGATATTAATAAGAAAGTTTTTTATGGAGCTGAAGTTGTAAAAACAAACGGAACTTATAAACTTGCTTCTACTCAAGAGCATCATTCTTTAAATGATGATTCAATTAAAAATTTTCATCTTTTAAGAAATATTATTCAAGAAGGAACTCTCGAAGAGTACAAAAAGAATCCACATTTTTTACATGAACATAAACACGAAATTTTCAGTATCACGGATAATCATCTCTACCCTGATGAAAAATGGGCAATGAGTATTGACTTAAATAAATGCTTAGGTTGTTCTGAGTGTATTACATCGTGTAATGTTGAGAATAACATTCCGGTTGTTGGAAAAGATCAAGTTGCAATTGGTAGAGAAATGCATTGGTTAAGAGTTGACCGATATTACAGCGGAACACCGGAAGAACCAATTGTAAGTACGCAGCCAATGTTATGTCAACATTGTGATAATGCCCCTTGTGAAAATGTTTGTCCGGTTAATGCTACAAATCATAGTCCGGATGGATTAAATCAAATGGCTTACAACAGATGCGTGGGCACAAGATATTGTGCAAATAACTGTCCTTATAAAGTTAGAAGATTTAATTTCTATAATTTCAGAGATCATTTTGAAGATGCCTATTATGATAATAAATTAAGTTCCTTAGTAAATAATCCTGAAGTTACAGTAAGATCTCGTGGTGTTATAGAAAAATGTTCTTTCTGTGCTCAAACGATAATGGAAGTTAGAGAAAAAGCCATTAGAGAAGGAAGAGAAATTTTACCGGACGAAGTTCAGGTAAGTTGTCAAACCGCCTGCCCGACTAATGCAATAGTTTTCGGTGATGTAAACAATGAAAAATCAACTGTTAAAAAATATAGAGAGCATAATTTAAGTTATCATGTGCTCGAAGAATTAAATGTTGTTCCAAATGTAACTTATTTGGCTAAAATAAGAAATACCGGTATGGAGGAAAAATAGTGAGTAGTATTGATTTTACTCAAGAAAAATCGGTTGTAGAAGGCAAACCGCCGCTACGTTCGATTGATGATATTATTGTTAAACCTTTAAATACTAAGCCTAACATTAAGTTTTATATTGCTTTGTTATTTACTCTTACGCTGTTGGGAATTGGAGGAATTGGTTTAGTTGCATCTCTTTATTGGGGAACCGGACTTTGGGGAAATAATAATCCGGTCGGTTGGGGTTTCCCTATTGTAAATTTTGTTTTTTGGATTGGTATTGGTCACGCTGGTACACTTATTTCCGCTATTCTCTTTTTATTCAGACAAAAATGGAGAACAGGGATTGCACGTTTTGCCGAAGGAATGACAATCTTTGCAGTAATAACAGCAATGATTTTCCCGATTATGCACACCGGTCGTCCTTGGCTTGCTGCTATTTATTTACTTCCGTATCCCAACCAACATTCACTTTGGGTTAATTTTACTTCACCTTTACTGTGGGACGTTTTTGCCGTTTCAACTTATTTTACAGTCTCATTTGTTTTTTGGTATGTAGGACTTATTCCCGATTTTGCAACACTACGTGACAGAACAAAAGATAAAACAAAAAAAATTATTTATTCAGTTACAAGTTTGGGATGGAGACATTCAAACAGACACTGGCAACATTATGAATTAACCTATTTAATTCTTGCAGGATTAGCAACTCCGTTAGTACTTTCCGTTCACACAATTGTAAGTTTTGATTTTGCGGTTAGTGTATTGCCTGGATGGCATACAACAATTTTTCCACCTTACTTTGTAGCCGGTGCAGTTTTCTCAGGATTTGCAATGGTGCAAAATGTTTTAATTTTTATTAGGAAAATATTTAATTACGAACATATAATAACTTTAGATACTCTCGAAAAAATGAATAAGATTATGCTCTTAACAGGAATGTTAGTCGGTTATGCTTATTCAATGGAATTTTTTATAGCCTGGTATAGTGGAGTTCAAGCAGAATATTTTACTTTTATGAACAGAGCTTTTGGTGACTACGCTTGGGCATATTGGATTATGTTTTCTTGTAATGTTTTTATACCACAACTATTTTGGATTAGAAAAATTAGAAGATCAATCCCAATTATGTTTGTTCTTGCAGTTTTTGTAAATGTTGGTATGTGGTTCGAAAGATTTGTAATTACTGTTACTTCTTTATCAAGAGACTTTTTACCATCAAGTTGGGCTTACTTTAAGCCTACATTAACAGATGCTTCTTTGTTAATAGGAAGTTTCGGATTGTTCTTCACACTTGTATTATTGTTCACTAAATCATTACCTGTTGTTTCTATAGCAGAAGTTAAAGCTGTTGTTGACGGTGCTCAACCAACACATGGGGATCATTAAAAATGAGTGATAAACTATATTCTTATAACGCATTATTCAATACACCCGATGAAATCATTCATGCGGCAAAAGAAGTAGCAGAAAAAGGTTATACCAAATTTGATGTAAATACTCCTTATCCCGTTCACGGAATGGATGCTGCCATGAAATTACCAAAATCCAAATTAGGTTTTGTTACGTTATTTGCGGGATTAAGCGGTACATTCTTAGCTCTGTTGATGATGGGCTGGATGATGGGCATTGATTACCCAATCATAATTGGTGGGAAACCGTTTTTCCCTTGGCCCGCATTTGCACCAATTACATTTGAATTAACTGTTTTACTTGCAGCACTCGGAACAGTTGGAGCTTTATTATTTATATTTTCTAAGTTGCCGAATAACAATCACCCGTTGCATGACACAAATTATATGAAGAACGTTTCTTCGGATAAATACGGTATCTACATCGAAGCAGAAGATCCTAAGTTTAATGAAAGCGAAGTAAAAAGTTTATTCCAAAGTTTGCACGCTTCCGTTATTGAGCCTGTTTACTTTGATAAGGAAGAAGTTGAGTTCAAAGCTGTAATTGCCGATAAAAAATTTATTGGTCTGTTAGTAGGAGTTGCAATATTTGTTTCTCTTTCAACATATCTTCACATGAACAAAGTTTTGTATATGGTACCATTTACTTGGATGGCTGAACAAGAAAAAGTTATTCCGCAAAAAACTTATGATTATTTTGAAAACGGAAACGGAATGAGGCAACCCGTTCAAGGAACAATAGCAAGAGGATTTAAACCTTATCCATTCAAAAATCAACCGGATGAAGCAGGGACTCAATTAGTTAATCCGCTAATTCCTAACAAAGAAAATCTTGCTCTCGGTAAAGAAAAATATAATATATATTGCAGTCCTTGTCATGGTTATTTGGCAGAAGGAGATAGCAGGTTAAATGGACAGTTTCCTAATCCACCAAGTCTGCACTCCGAAAAACTTAGGAATTGGTCAGATGGTAGGATTTATCATGTTATTGTTGAAGGACAAAACGTTATGCCTTCTTACAGTAAACAATTATCACGTGAAGAAAGATGGGCGGTAATAAATTATTTAAGAGTTTTACAAAGATCATTAAATGCTAAGGAGACTGATTTATAATGAGTTCAACAGCTAATAATAATGTTGATTATGTGAAAAAAGATATACCTTCAATTATTGGTAAACTTGGAATGCTGCTGACTGTAGTTGGACTAGTCTTAGTAGTTTTAGCATATTTTACCGATCATACAAGAAGTACTTTTAATAATATAATTTTATTAATGTTTGTTACAAGTATAGGGCTTGGATCTTTATTTCTTGTTGCTATCGAATATCTCGGAGGTGCGGTTTGGAGTACGCCTTTCAGAAGATTAGCTGAATTCCTTGCTTCGGTTTTATTGGTTGTTCCAATACTTGCAATTCCTATTTATTTTAATTTACACGATGTTTATCATTGGACACACGAAGCAGTTGTTAAGACCGATGAAATATTATCGCACAAATCTCCTTATCTAAATGAGTCTTTTTTTACGATTAGAATTATCGGTTACTTTGTAATTTGGATTTTGTTCTACTTTTTAATCACAAAAAACAGTAATAAACAAGATGATACAAAAGATCAAACTTTAACAAAAAAGAATATCAGAATAAGTGGTATTTTTATTCCTTTCTTTGCAATTACACTTACATTTTCTGCTATTGATTGGATGATGAGTTTAGAGCCTCATTGGTTTTCAACAATTTTTGGAGTTTACTATTTTGCCGGAACTTTTCTAAGCGCTCTTGCATTTATCACTTTTCTTATTATCTATTTTAACGAAAAAGGCGTATTCGGAAATTTGGTTGTAAAAGATCATTATTACAGCTTCGGAGTTTTACTTTTTGGATTTGTAAACTTTTGGGCTTACATAGCTTTTAGTCAATTTTTGCTTATTTGGTATGCAAATCTGCCAGAAGAAACTTTTTGGTTTATAAATCGTGTTGAAGGAAGTTGGTTAGTTTTTACAATTATTTATGTATTTATTCATTTTTTAATTCCTTTCTTTGCTTTGGTTTCTCAGCCAACAAAAACTCATCCAGGAAGGTTAAAATTTATGTCAATTTGGTTATTAATTGCTCATTATTTAGATTTATACTTTATCGTGATGCCTACATTCAGTAAAGATGGTGTAATTTTCGGCTGGATAGAATTAGGCTTCTTTTTACTTGCATTCGGAATAGTTTTACTTATGTTATCATTTAAATCAAAAAATAAAAATATAATTCCCGTTGGCGATCCAAAGCTAAAAAGAGGAATTGATTTTAGACTTTAATATCAGGTTAATTTAATGGAAAAGAAAAATAAATATGAACCAGAATTAGATTTTAAAGCATTGTTAAAATCACCCCCCAGATTATTCGGGTGGATATTTCCATATTATTTAGTTTTGTTTGTAATAGTAGGAATATTTTTTATTAAAAATATGAACAATGCCTCATTTAATAGTGTTCCGGCAATTTATACGGACTCACTTGAAATTACTGCTGATGTTAAAGTTAAAAAAGGTGGAATAATGCCTGCAGTTGATTTAGGAATTATTTCAAATCCTACGGATGAATTAATTGCAAAAGGGAAAGAACTTTATAAAGTAAATTGTTCATCTTGCCATGGCGAAACTGGTAAAGCAGACGGAGCAGCCGCAGCCGCATTAAAACCTAAGCCAAGAAATTTTTATGCAACCGATGGCTGGACGAATGGAAGAAATTTTAACAATATTTATAAAACTCTTAATAGTGGTGTACCAGGAACAGGAATGATTGCTTATGAATTTATTCCGATTGAAGACAGAATTGCAATTATCCAATATATTAGATCTCTTACAGATTTTCCGGAAGTTACTAAAACCGAAATATCAGAACTAGATAAAACTTATGAATTATCAAAAGGTGTTGTATCGCCAAACAACATTACTCTTAAAATGGCTGCAGAAAAAATTGTTGAAGAATCAGATAAATCAGAAAAAATAGAAACTATACTTAATAAAATAAACAGTTCGGGAAATAGCGAATCTTCCAAGTTATTCAATGAATATGTTAAAGATAAAGAGAAAGCTATTTCAATATTCTTAAGAGATTTTGGAAATAAAAGCAATCCAAAAACTTTTGTAAACAGATTATTGTATTTCCCAAATGAAAGTGGCTTTAAATCACAAGTTTCTTTTTTATCAACTGAAAAAATAAATTTAATATATAATTTCTTAAATAAATCATTAAGTTGAAAATTAAACAGGTCAGGTTAAAGTGAATTTTTTAAATAACTTATATGTACCGGAAACTACATTTGAATTTTTTATTGTAAAGTTCGGTTTATTTTTATCATATCTTATTGTTGTCCCTTTTGTAAGTGTATTATTTGGAACACTGTTGTTTTCACTTATTCATGTTCATAAATCAAATTTATACAATAATATTCAATATTTGAAATTTGCAGAATATATTTCTAAAATTACCTTTAAAAATATTTGGACTAAATTACTTTTAGGTCTTCTACCCTTTTTCGGATTTGTTTTTTTCTATGCTCAATTATTTTCTAATGAAGTAAAATCTGCTCAAAATTTAACTTTTGCTTTTTTCTTGTTTGTTATTGGGTTACTACTTGCAACAATCTATACAAAAGGTTACGATAGAGTTGATCTGAAAAATTTCACAGATTCGATTAATGAATCTAAAAAGCCTTTGGGAATATTAGTAAAAATTGGTTGGCTCGGACTTTTATTTATAATGCTGTCATCAATAATTTTAATCGGTTACAGCCAAAATTTATTATTTCCTGAAAACTCAGGTATCTCAGGACTAATGAACACAATTTTTACATCCGCTAATTTTCTTTTCATAATTTTATTTTTAACTATTGCTTTTGCATTAACATCAGCAGTTGTTCTTGGTAGAATGAACAGAACAAAAGAAAATTATGAATTTAAAGATTATGCAAAAGAATTTACAATTAAAACCGGAACTATCTTCGCAATTGCACAATCTATAATTTTTGTTGCTTATCTTTTCTCAGTTAACGTTGGTGCATTTTCAATAAGTTATTTGCTTACAAGTTTCATTGTTTTAGTTATAATGTTAATTATTAATGTTCAGTTTTATTTAAACTATCAAGATAGAAATCTAAAAAGTACATCTATAGTTTTTATTTTTCTTTTGCTCTTTACGGTTTTACTTTATAATTCTCAACTCGCTTCAGAAAATGCCAGGAAAGAAAAAATAGTTAAAAATTCTAATGAAATAACAATTTTTTAATATTGTAGGAAATTGGGAAAAAGACCTAAAATAAAACCTAAATTAAATATCATTGATAAAATTTTAGAGGTTGCAGGTTTTATTATACTTGTTTCCTATTGGATTTTTATAATTTCAACCTATTCAAATCTACCGCAAAAAGTTCCTATACATTATGGATTAAACGGAAAACCTGATACTACTGGAAGTAAAATTTCTTTTATTATACTTCCAATACTAGCAACTATTTTATTTATTGGATTAACAATACTTAATAACTTTCCTCACATATTTAACTATCTTAAAAAAATTACCGAAGAGAATGCCCTTACTCAATATACCGGTGCAACAAAATTAGTCAGATTTATTAAGACAATTATTCTACTTATGTTTGGATATATTTCGGTTCAAACTTATTTAATAGTTACGAATAGAGCAGTTGGTTTGGAAGCCTGGTTTTTACCGCTTTCTTTAGCTTTAATGTTTATACCAATTATTGCTTACATTTATGAGCAGATTAAAGGAAAAAATAAATAAGTTTCTTTAATTCAAGTAGATTAACATTAATATTATTGCATAAATTAAAACTGCTCCTACTTACTGCTAGAGATAAGAATATCAACGCTACTCCAGGATTATTCTGAATAAGAATAAGTTTATTGAGAAATAGAATAATTATTATTAAATTAAAGTTATATATTCATTGTAAAAATAAAACAAGATAATCCATGCTAAAGTATTACCTTAACTTACTAATGAAATTTCATAAAGCAAAGCGTAAAAAAATTGCTCAATACATTTCTCTATTATTCGGCTCGTTGTTTTTTTTGTTTATTCTTCCGTCAATATTTTTTATAATCGCTCAATTTATCGCAAAATATATAGAATTTGATTATGTTGGATTTTTTAAATATCCCATGATTATAATAGCACTCTTGATTGGATTAGGAATTCTCGTATGGGCAACAATTTGTCAGCTCAAAATCGGACAAGGCACTCCTGCTCCGAATGCACCTACACAAAAACTCGTTATAGCCGGGCCATATAAATATACAAGAAATCCAATTGAACTCGGAGCATTATTTTATTATTTCGGATTTGGTTACCTTTTGGGCAGCACTTTACATGGAATTATCTGTCTATTACTTGCTTTTATAGTTGGTAGCAGTTATCATAAATTTATTGAAGAAAAAGAGTTATTACTTAGATTTGGAAATGAGTATAAACAATACAAAGAAAACACTCCATTCTTAATACCAAAAATAAAATGGAACAGTTAACTGTCATTTTAATGGACATTTCTATATTACAAAATTACTTTTTACCAGCCATATCTTTAAGCATCATTAAGAATGAAATAAATCTATCTAAAACAAAATTATGCTATTATTCACTTAGTAACTATAGTTTGAGTTAAAAGAAAGTTTTTATTATCACAAGTAGAATGGAACAAAGCAATCTTTTTAACTTACTATTTTTCTCAAACTTTGCTTATTAAGATTGAGTTTATATAGTGAAATTGCTTTGTTGTACTCGTAAAGACTTTTCTAAATTTCTTATCTCTAAAATTAAATAAATAAGTTCTTAAAATAATGCAGCTATTTCCGATAATATATTAAGATTCAAAAAAATAATAAACTATGTAGTATACAAGGAACTAATAGGGACAAGATGAAATACATTAAATACTTACTATTTTGTACAATCTTTTTAACTAATTTAATCGTAGCACAAGAGTGGCATAATGTAGATACTGCGGGTTTTTCAAAAGGAGGTGTAAGTTACATTTCCCTTGCAATAGATGGAAACGGAACACCTTATGTCGCTTATCAAAGTTGGGCAAATTCTTCTAGAGCTACAGTAAAGAAATATAACGGAAACAACTGGGTAAACGTAGGTAATAGTCAAGGTTTTTCTGCAGGGCGTGCAGATTTTACTTCCCTTGCAATAGATGGAAACGGAACACCTTATGTTGCTTATAGAGATGGGGGAAATAATAGAAAAGCCACAGTAATGAAATATAGCGGAGACAGTTGGGTAAACGTAGGGTTGCCAGGGTTTTCTCCAGATACTGCAGATTTTATTTCCCTAGCAATAACTAATGATGGCACACCTTATCTTGCTTATCAAGATGGTAAAAATTTCTATAGAGCCACAGTAATGAAATATGACGGAAATGCTTGGGTAAATGTAGGTAATCCGGGATTTTCTGCAGGAACTGCATATCATCTTTCCCTAGCAATAGCTAATGATGGAACACCTTATGTCGCATATAGAGACAAAGGAAATTCTAATAAAGCCACAGTAATGAAATATGACGGTAGTAAGTGGATAAATGTAGGTAAACCTGGGTTTTCTGAAGGAAGTATAACTTATACTTCCCTAGCAATAGCTAATGATGGCACTCTCTATGTCGCTTATAGAGATTATGCAAGTTCTAATAAAGCTACAGTAAAAAAATATAACGGAAGCAGTTGGGTGAATGTAGGTATAGCAGGGTTTTCTGCAGGACATGCTGATTATACTTCCCTTGCAATAGCTAATGATGGAACACCTTGTGTGGCTTATAAAGATTTGCAAAACGATAATAAAGCCACAGTAATGAGTTTTGGTACAAGCCCGCTCCCAGTTGAATTAACTACTTTTAATGCTATAATAAATAACAAATTAAAAAATATAGAACTTAATTGGCAAACAGCTACTGAAGTAAACAATTATGGCTTTGAAGTAGAGCGTTTTACTCAAAAAAAAGATAATAACAAGTGGGAAAAAATAGCATTTATTAACGGACACGGAAACAGTAACTCTCCTAAATTCTACAACTATTTTGATAATACAGTATCTTCAGGTAAGTTCCAATACAGATTAAAACAAATAGATTTTGACGGTAAATATAGTTACTCTAACATAGTGGAAGTTAATCTCGGTTTACCAACAGAATTCTCTCTTAAACAAAATTACCCTAATCCGTTTAATCCGAGTACAGTAATTGAGTACACTATTCCCTCAACCGGAATGGAGCAATCTAACCAAGTAATGCTAAAGGTTTATGATATACTTGGTAAAGAAGTGGCAACATTGGTAAATAAGAAACAGTCAGCGGGTAATTATAAAGTTAAGTTTAATGCAAATAATTTAAGTAATGGAGTTTATTTCTATAAGTTAACAAGTGGCAATTATACAGCAACAAAAAAATTAATGCTGATGAAATAAACTAATAAAATAATTTATGTTTCATCCTTTCCTAAAAACCCGATTTTTAATAAAAAGAGAATCGGGTTTTTGTTTTATCCAATTTTTCTATTTATTTTTAAAAATTAATTTGATTTTTATAGATAAGATATTTATACGAACTAATTCACATATTCAATATAAATATAAATAAAGGGGTATTTTATGTCAAAAATAATACAGACAATTATAGTTCTCTCCTTATCTACTTTTTTACTTTTCGCACAAGTAGATAAAAATAACACTTCTAAAGTTGATAATAATTTTTATAAAATTTCAAAAGCCCTCAACAAAAAATGGGAAAAACTAAATGTAAAAAATGGCTATAATGAAAACGGGAAAGTACCATTTTGGAAAATTAATAAACGCTGGGAATGGTATTGGGAACAAAGAGTTGACCTAAATAGCGGAGAATTTCCTAATACTAATTCAATAGCCGAATTTGAAAAGGTAAAAAAAGTTTTACACAAATCAGAAAACTACAATGAGAACTGGATAAATTTAGGAACAAGCAGCTCTACAGGCGGTTATAGTGGTATTGGTAGAATCAACTGTATTGCGTTCCACCCGACAGATGCAAATATATTTTGGGTTGGCAGCCCCTCCGGCGGAATTTGGAGAACAACCGATGGCGGTTCAAGTTGGGAAATTCTAAACAATAATGAGAGTACAATAGGCGTAAGTGCAATTGCTGTTACTAATAATTTTTCAACAAGCAATACTTTATTTATCGCAACCGGTGATAGAGATGGTGGAAGTATGTGGTCTCTTAATGGCGGACAACGTGCAGATAATGTTGCAACAGGTGTTTATAAATCTACCGATGGCGGAACAACTTGGTCGGCAACAGATTTAACTTTTCCCAAAAGCAACGGAAGAAAAATTTACAGTTTAATTATTCATCCTACAAATAATAATATACTTATTGCTTCAACAAATTCCGGTATTTATAAAACTTCAAATGGCGGAACAACTTGGGCAAGAAAATATGATTATGTTGTTACTGATTTAGAATTTAAGCCAGATGCTCCTAATATTATTTATGGAGCAAGAATAGATTATAGCTCAAATCCTTCAATACAAATAGTAAAATCAACAGATGGTGGTGAAAATTGGTCTAATAGTGCTAACTTTAGTGGTGCCAGAGGTGAAATTGCCGTTACACCGGCTGACCCAAATATAGTATATGTTGTTGCTTGTAACAATCAGGGTGGTATTGCTAATGTTTATAAATCTATAAATAGTGCTGATAATTTTACAGGGCAAATAAATCCTGCACCTGCCGGAGATGACGGCAAAAGTTATTTTGGATACTATAGTGACGGTTCAGGTACAAATACAGGACAAGGTTATTATGATATATGTATTGCTGTATCTCCAACAGATGCAAATACAGTTTTTATTGGCGGTATTAATACTTGGAAATCTACTGACGGAGGTGTAACTTGGTCAATAAATAATATGTGGACAAGTTATTCAGTATATAATATGTCTAATGCACCGGTAGTACATGCAGATAAGCATTGTTTAGAATTTAATGGTTCAACAACTTTGTATGAATGTAATGATGGCGGAATTTACAAAACTACAAATGGTGGAACAAGTTGGACTGATCTAACCAATGGGATGGTTATAAGTCAAATATACAGACTCAGTAATTCACAAACTAATGCAAACTATATTTTAACCGGTTTGCAGGATAATGGAACAAAACTTAGACGTAGTACAAACTGGATTGATGTTTATGGCGGTGATGGAATGGAATGTATAATTGATTATTCAGACAATGATGTTACGTATCTTTCTTATGTAAATGGTCAAATATATAGAAATACAGATGGTTTCTCAACTAATATAAGAGAAAAAATAACTGGTAATATTTCGAACGGTCAGCCTGATGGTGCATGGGTAACTCCATATATTATTGACCCAACCGATAGTAAAACACTCTACGCCGGATTTGATAGAGTTTGGAAAACAAGTGATAGAGGCGATAGTTGGACAGAAATTTCACAAGTTCTATCCCCTGACCCTCAGGAGAAAATTAGGTCATTGGCAATTTCTCCTGCAAATACAAACATAATGTTAGCTGCAGATAAACATAAAATGTGGAAAACTACTGATGGAGGAGCTACTGATTGGACTGAATTAACAACATTACCTTCTTCAAACCATATGATAACATATATTACTATGCACGCTACAGATGAAAATATTGCTTGGTATACAGTCGGGGGCTATACAAATAATCAAAAAGTTTATGAAACTACTGATGGAGGTAATAATTGGACAAACATTTCAGCGGGGTTACCAAATCTTCCTATAATGTGCTTAGTTCATTATAATAGAGCAACTTCAAGAAATGTTTTATTTGTTGGAACCGATGTAGGAGTTTATATAAAAGACGGTGATAATGATTGGGCACTTTACAATTCAGGTTTACCTAATGTTGTTGTAACAGAACTTGATATTTTTTATAATAACTCCGGTGCAGATAAGTTAAGAGCAGCTACATATGGAAGAGGATTATGGGAAACCGATATTGATGCAGCACTTCCGGTTGAACTAACATTATTTAATGCCTCACTAATAAAAGAGAATATATCACTAACTTGGCAGACAGCTACAGAAGTGAATAATTACGGATTTGAAATACAAAGAAAAAGTGGAAAAAGTGAGTGGGAAAAAATTGGATTTATTAAAGGTACGGGTAATAGTAATTCTCCTAAGAATTATGAATTTACAGATTTTTCTTTGACTAATGGAAATAAATTTTTATACAGATTAAAACTAATAGATATTGATGGACAATTTGATTACAGTAAGGAAATTGAAGTTAATTATTTACCAAATCAATTTTTACTAAAACAAAATTATCCGAATCCGTTTAATCCAACTACCAGTATTTCATATATATTGCCTGAGAAAACTTTTGTAACTTTAACTATTTATAATTCACTTGGGCAGGTAGTAAATCAACTTATAAATAATGAACAAGATTATGGAGCTTACAAAGTAAATTTTGATGCAAGCAAATTATCAAGTGGAGTTTATTACTACACAATAAAGACAAACAAATTTACAGAGACAAAAAAAATGATGTTGATAAAGTAAGTTCATAAAATAATTTAATATTTCATTTTTTCTAAAAACCCGATTTTTTATTATAAGAATCGGGTTTTTTATTACGGAAAGACTTAAAGTTAATCCTCAGACTGGAAAGTCTGAGCTAAAAAATGGATTGTTTTACTATACTCGTAAAGACTTTTTTAATTACTTATCTTTTGATAAGTAATTAACATAATGCAATTATATCCGATAATATATCGGATTTTAATTAAAAAAAATGACTAGGAACAAAATGAAACAGATTAGACACTTACTATTTATTACAATTCTTTTAACTAATTTAACCATAGCCCAACAGTGGCACAGTGTAGGTACTCAGGGATTCTCTGCCGGAAAAATAACTTACATTTCCCTTGCAATAGATGGAAGTGGGACACCTTATGTTGCATATCAAGATGGCGGACATTCCAATAGAGGAACAGTAATGAAATATAGTGAAGGTAGTTGGGAACCTGTGGGTACTCAGGGTTTTCTTTCAGGGCAAGCTGATTACACTTCCCTTGCAATAGATGGAAGTGGGACACCTTATGTTGCATATCAAGATGGCGGGCATTCCTCGAGAGCGACAGTAATCAAATATGACGGAAACAGTTGGGTACCCGTAGGTAATCCGGGATTCTCTGATGGAATAGCTAAATATACTTCCCTTGCAATAGATGGAAGTGGAACACCTTATGTTGCTTATCAAGATTGGGGAAATAACTATAGAGCCACAGTAAAGAAATATAACGGAAGCAGTTGGGAAAACGTGGGTACTCAGGGATTTTCTGCGGGGAATGTATATTATACTTCCCTTGCAATAGATAGTAGCGGAACACCTTATATTGCTTATAGAGATGCTGAAGTTGATTATAAAGCTACAGTAATGAAATATGACGGAAGCGATTGGGAAAAAGTAGGTGAAGCAGGATTTTCTGATAGAAAGGCTGATTATATCTCCCTTGCAATAGCTAATGATGGAACACCTTATGTTGCTTATAAGGATTGGAAAAATTACTCCAAAAGAGCCACAGTAATGAAATATAACGGAAACAGCTGGGAACCTGTAGGTAATCCGAGATTTTCTGACGGAGAGGTAAATTATACTTCCCTTGCAATAGCTAATGATGGAACACCTTATGTTGCTTATCAAGATGCAGGACATTCCAATAAAGCCATAGTAAAAAAATATAACGGAAATAGTTGGGAAACCGTAGGTAATGAGGGAGTCTCTACAGAAAGTGTAAGTTATACTTCGCTTGCAATAACCAACGATGGAACACCTTGTGTTGCTTACAGAGATAGTGTAAATTCAAATAAAGCCACAGTAATGAGTTTTGGTACAAACCCTCTTCCAGTTGAGTTAACTACTTTTAATGCTGTGATAAATAACAAATTAAAACACATTGAACTTAACTGGCAGACAGCTACAGAAGTTAACAATTACGGTTTTGAAGTTGAACGTATTGCACAA